>Ga0209343_10000048_pt1 | contig 141506 bp, 139 predicted proteins | sample RifCSPlowO2_02_FD_184026 | JGI IMG/M metagenome (GOLD analysis project Ga0209343, IMG submission 184026) | Groundwater microbial communities from Rifle, Colorado - Rifle CSP2_plank lowO2_0.2 (SPAdes) (version 2) | ecosystem: Environmental > Aquatic > Deep subsurface > Groundwater | place... | reverse complement strand
TGGGACCAGAAGCGAACGTGGAAAAAAATTTGTTGAGCGGATCACAACAGTTGCTCAAACCATCCGAAAGCATGGGGAGAATGTCCTGCACCTCGTGCAGCATGCAGTCAAATGTTTCTATTTGCGGAACCCGCCCCCTTTTATTTCCGAGGCGCTGGGCTTTTAGCCGGTTTTTTCACCTGCCGACGAAGGAGGTAGGTGAACATCTATGATGTCTTCTCAAAAGGCAAAATCCCCTAAATAAAATGTCTCTCAGTATTGCATTTAATCTTACATTAGTGAACGATTATTCTCACTTTATAGGAACATAAACATTTAAGGAGAAATTATGGAATTACGTAAAAAACTTCTTTCGCTCACTAGCAACAATACGGTTGCTGAGCTAAACCAAATGCTTAACAGCACTCATGTGAACATTTCGTGGTGGGGGTCAAGACTCGTTTCAGTAGATGGATATGAAGGGTCTGTGGAAATCAATGCGTTAGCGTTGAAATATTTAAGCGCTACACCTTTCCAAAGAGACACTGAATCTAGTCTACAGGATAGATTGACATGTGCGTGCCTATGGGGACGCGTTCAACAGCTCTATACTGACAGTGAAGTCGCGTTAACCAATACCTTGGTATACAAGCATTTGGTTCCAATGAAAGAATTCAGACCATACTGCCGCGCTTGTGCCGGTGACCCAATGGCTATCATCGGAGGTTGGGAGTTTGGTGCAAGAAAAGACAGCTTATTTGAATTCACCCCAGCTGAATTTAAAAGACTTTGGCCGGGCGCAGAACCTCAAGGCGGGTCTTGGGTGATGGGTGGCGGCAAATCTTCTGAGAGATGGATCGCCTCTGAAGAGATGATTGAAGCCGCTCTTAGGGTATAGAACCTCGGATACACATTCACAGAAAGGCCCGCCGGTCTTCCCGGTGGGTCTTTTTTTCGCTCTCTCTTCCTATATTTATTAGTCTTGTGTAACCTAAAGAAATCGCCTGGCTTGCGGCGGCTTTACATTTTATCCGCTCAAGCCCTTCGGGTTTGAGCGCATACACTGTTTTGCCGGCGCTAAGCCATTCTTGCCGAGATTCGCTCGGCATTTCTTCAGGTTACGCAAGTCTATTCCCGGGAAAATTGATTTTTCAAGATGGAAAGCATCGAATCGAAGGGATGAACCCAGCGGTATCGCTTATCTTGCAGAAATCCAATGGGTTACAAAATGAAAAACCGGAGATACTTCCGTTTCTGAAAATGTCTCCGGTAATGTGCCCAGAATAGGACTCGAACCTACACACCTCGCGGCACCAGAACCTAAATCTGGCGTGTCTACCAATTTCACCATCTGGGCAAAGAGGGGGAGTTTATCCCTTTTTAATCATTTTTTTCAATCCTTTTATTGTTTTACAGTTTCTTAGGGATACAAGTATACCGAACATGATTCAAAAGGCGGAGGCTGAATCATTTTCGGTATAGTCGTTTTTGATTTAAAAAAACAGTGAAAATTGTATATAATTACTGTAATTAAATTATGAAATGATATGAATAGTATATCCAGTTGTTTTTCTGCGTGTTGTCCTTGGTTCTATTCCAAGAAAGTACCGCTTTCCAAGAAAGAAGTGCTGGCTCAATTGAAGGAGCAAGCAAAGGCCCTAGAATCGCAAATTACACTGGGGGCTAGGATCAATGAGAATATTGCAAAATGTCAGGAGACTGTGAATGCCCTAACTACCCTGCAGTCTCTATTCGAAAACATACAGGACACCTTGAAAAGGGCTCCACAGAAGAAATCAGGAGAAGTAGAGGCCCTATTGGAGAGACTAGACTTGCTGGAATATCATAGGTTGGATCTTGATACACAAAGGCATCTTCAGGAAGAGCTGAACAGGATAATCACATGCGCTAACGCATGGATAGCTAACACGCAGCCACGGACGCTGAATGAAATAAAGTTCCTCCAGGAGAGTAAGCCATCTGCAGGAACATCGTGTGAAAAACTACCGTATCGGAGGCGTCAACGGAGCGTCAAGCAATCGTCTCTTCTACTCCCGAAGAATATTTTGAACAGGAGCACGGAGAAAGACGATGTAACACCTTTAAAAAGAACGGACTATCTTAATTCTACTGGAGCAGTAGATGTCAACGCTGTTGTTAAGGCCATTCAAACTCAACAGGACCACCTTATATTGAATCCCTCGTTTAGGGAACGAGAAGTGCAACGACAAGATTGTCAAAATCGTGTAATGCTCTTCTTGAGCAACTTTTCGAATACTGAACAGGCTTCAATTTTGCAAGCTGTCAATAGTCTTCAGAGAGCGCCGTAGACGGGTCTAACAGAAAAACCAATTTCCCTAATGCCAAAAATGAGGCTTGCAATAGGTCCCCAGGGGGCCTGTTTATCTATGTGAAGAAGCACTTCTGTTTTCGACTTATCTTCAGCTAAAGCCCCCAACTGATATTGTCTTGCCAGCTCCTGTTGGATCTCAGCTATTGTTTTCATCGGGTATTCTTGGAATTCCGTGAGCCATTTAAACCCGCCATCAGCGCTAATACTAATATGAATATGGTGCCTCTCCTGGCTTCTTAAAGATGCGGCCCCTTTCTCCGGCTTAAGCTCCACAAGCTCCACCTCAGCATCGTAAAGAGCAGCTCTCGAAACAGCCAGTGTAGCAAAAAGCGCTAGCATTAAGAAAAGAAAGTCGATCATGGGCGCAAAATTAAAGCCATTTGCAGGCTTGAGCTCATCGTGGGGGACTAGATCCATGTTTACCTCCGGATGAGAGCACTCAGAGTCAGTGCTTCGTTTTCAACCTGGCTGAGGGTCAAAACCACTCGGTATTTCAGTGTGGTGTGAAAAATCATAGCCAATATGGCGACAATGAGCCCCATGACTGTTGTCCCAACGGCAATCCCTAAGCCATCAAAAAGGGCGTTGATGCTCTCAATCGAACGGTTGACGTCATAAAAAGCATAAAACATCCCAATGACAGTTCCTAAAAGACCTAACATAGGGGCAATGATCACAATATCATTGAGAAGAGACAGCCTTTGCCAAAAGGCTGTAGAAACTCGTTTCCCCTCTGATTTCATCGCATCCATCATCACCTCTGGGCCCAAGGAACGGGTTGTAAGACCCATTTGAATCAGTGTAGAGAGGAGATTGTGGCCCTGATTGCAAAGCATCTCAGCTTGGGAATAATCTCCTTGCTCAAGAAGGGATCGGAGGTTTTTCCTAAATTCTTTAGGCATAATGTCTTTTGTTCGGAATGTCAGCAGGCTGTAAAGCCAGATTCCCAACGATGCAACCGACATTATGGAAAGAAGCGCGTAGATGATAGGCGCAGAGCCAAAAATACTTCTCACATCGAGAAGTTGAGATGCACTTAGAACAATGTACATGGGATCAATTCTCCTGGATCAATAAATTGCCTGTTTCGACTATACTCGTTCAGTGTGAAAACGGCAAAAGAATTGTGTCAATCCTCTCTTCGCATCCCCTTCAGCTGGAAAGACCGGCGCGCTGTATTCTTAGCTCCCGAATTTCTTTATGTCCCCCCTCAAATAGAGCATCAAGAAAGCCGTCTTTTGCTTTTTGAGGGCAAGCCAATTTTCATAGAATTTTGTAGTGGCACTGGACATTGGATCACTGACAGGGCAAAGGAGCGTTCCGAGATCGGATGGATTGCTGTAGAAAAAAAATTTGAAAGAGCCAAAAAAATCTGGGAAAAAGTGCAAAAAGAAAAGCTTGCGAATCTGTTTATCGTTTGCTCTGATGCTCTCGAATTTGCAAAATGGTATAGTCCCAAAGCTCTCAGTGCTTTTATCAATTTTCCAGACCCATGGCCCAAAAGGCGGCACCACAAGCATCGCCTGATTCAAGTGCCTTTTATTCAAGAGTTGTTACATGTGACGGCAAGAGAGGTAACGTGTGTAACAGATGATCTTCCCTATGCTTTACAAGCTATTCAGGAATTTTCTAAAGTGCAAGAGTGGAAGCTTCTTTCTCACAAAAATGAATGGCCTAGTTACGGCTCCTCTTTTTTTCAAGATCTTTGGGTGTCTGGTGGTAGAAAGATCCACTATCTCACTTTTGGAAGGGTCCTACATGAAGCTTAGAGCGCGCCCCGAAGATGATTTACAGTGGAAAATTGAGGGGGATTTTGAGGCTTTTGAGTTTGATTTAGGGCTTCACCTTCCCTTTTTCCCCCTGGAAGACCCTCTCTATTTTTCCAACTTGGGCGCTGCTCTAACCCATTTTACCGAGACGGTGTGGCCGAAATTTCCCAAAAAACAAGCCATCCTTTACAGGGGTAGCTTGGATTTTAGCCAATTTTTTGCTTGGAGCGAAACGTTTGAGAAACAATTTAAAGAGTGGAAAGAGGGGATGCCTCTTTCTGATGAAGCTCACTTAAAACGACTGTTTACAATAGAGGCCTTCGTCTATTACTTTCAGATGCTCGCTCATAAATTGCCCGATGAGCTTTCTTTAAAGCTCATCGTCGATCCGACTGCTTGCGGCACTCTTGCCCAAGTACATCACCTTCTTTCCCCTGAACGCTTTCAACATTTTACAATAGATAGCGGATTTCAGCACGATTCCCCTATTGGCATCTGCTTTCCTCCTGATGAAGAATGCACGGGTGAGATCCTTTCTAAAATCGATCTTTTAATGGAAAGGCTTCCTTCTTTTAGGCCCGTTTATGAACCTCTTTTAACCGAGCAGTGGGATGGGTTGGATCAGCTCTACATCTTCCCCGAAGCGGTCACAGCCAGGGGATTGCGCAAATTACAGGGATTTGAGGCGGCTGGGGGGAAAGCGATTTCAATAGGAGCAGGCGATCGGGGCAGAGGGATTTGAACCCCCGACCTACTGGTCCCAAACCAGTCGCGCTAGCCAAACTGCGCTATGCCCCGTATTTTTAGAGGACTACAAGATAGCTGATTGGATTATTACTTGTCATCTCAAAACTTTTTTGCCATTTTGTGAAAAAAGAGGTCTGAATGTTTAAGAAACTTGCGGCTTATACAACACTGCAATCCCTTGCTCAAAAGCCGATGGATATGTCCCAAGAAATGACTCCTGAACGCATTCAGAAAATGGCTCTTCGGGGGGTGGGATTCCACCTGCTTTTTGCATCAGAAAAGGTCTCTCATGAAGTTTTAAGTGCTCTTGACGCACTGGCGCATGAGACCCAAGTGTTAGACAAAATGCAGGCGATGCAAGAGGGGCAAGTCATCAATCAGATTGAAGGGGTGGCAAGCGAGCGCCGCGCCGTTCTGCATACTGCTATGAGAGATCAGTTTGATGACCCTCAAACGGCCCCCAAGGCAAAAGAAGCCAGGGAGCTCGCGGCAAGAGAGCTTGAAAAACTCCAGCGATTTTTACAAAAAATAGAAGGACGGTTTACGGATGTAGTGCAAATTGGAATTGGGGGGTCCGACTTAGGCCCAAGAGCCCTCAGTATTGCACTCGAGCCCTATTTTAACAAAGGCAAGCGCTCCCATTTTATTTCCAACGTCGATCCTGACGATGCCAATGGGGTCCTTTCGGGTCTTGATTTAAAGAAGACCCTAGTTGTTGTGGTCTCAAAATCTGGCTCGACATTAGAGACATTGACGAATGAGGAGTTTGTTAGAGAAAAAATGTCTCAAATGGGCCTCAATCCCAAGGAGCATTTTGTTGCGGTAACGGGAGAGAAAAGCCCGATGGATGATCCGAAACGTTATCTCAGCTCTTTTTATATTTGGGACTTTGTTGGCGGAAGATATTCCGTAACGTCCATGGTCGGCGCAGTGTCTTTGGCCTTTTGTTTGGGTTTTGATGCATGGATGGAAGTGCTCCATGGCGCTCATGCAATGGACGTGCATGCAAAACAAGCTGGTATTGGTAGTAACCTTCCCCTTCAGTCCGCTCTTTTGGGCATTTGGAATCGCAACTTTCTTCATTTCCCAACCGTTGCCATTATCCCCTATTCACAGGCGCTTTTAAGATTTCCTGCCCATCTCCAACAGCTTGACATGGAATCCAATGGCAAGAGGATTGATAAAACAGGAGCTTCCTGTGACTTTGTAACCGGACCTGTCATTTGGGGAGAGCCAGGAACCAATGGACAACACTCTTTTTATCAGCTGATTCACCAAGGCACCGATATCGTCCCCCTCGAATTCATTGGCTTTCGAGAAAGCCAAAGGGGAGGGGATTTGCACATTCAATCCACTACTTCGCAACAAAAGCTTCTAGCCAATCTCTTTGCGCAGTCTATTGCTCTTTCCATAGGCCAAAAAAGCGATAATCCTAACCAGCTGTTTCCTGGCAATCGCCCTAATCGCATTCTTTTTGGCGAGAAACTAACCCCTTATTCCCTTGGGGCTCTTCTTGCTTATTATGAGCATAAGGTTACTTTTCAGGGCTTTATCTGGAATATCAACTCTTTTGATCAAGAAGGGGTTCAGTTGGGTAAAGTGCTAGCCAACGAAATGTTAGATGTGTTCAAGGGGAAACGGGGAGCCTTTCCTTTGGGAGAGGCGTATATGCGCATGTTATAGCGCCTTTTTCAATATAGATGGGAAAAACGTCTTTTTCAGGCGTATGAGGGGTTGTTATGAAGACTTGGCCCAAGTCACGGACTCTTTTATGGAGAAGAGAAGCCCGAGTGTCATCGAGGCTTAAAGAAAGATCATCAAAGCCCATGAGAGGCTTATCCTGTACGGTGTTAAATAGTCTTTCCCATTCCGCCAATTTTAACGCTGCGATCATGGTTTTTTTTTGCCCTTCACTTGCAAACATACGCGCTAACGAGTCGTTGATCGAAAAGGTGATATCATCTCGATGCGGTCCTCTGAGGGTGAAGCCTAATTCCATTTCTCTTAAGCGATTCTTCCTGTAAACGTTTAGGTAATTGGATGTTAGGGAAGGAAGAAAAGTCAATTGGTGCTTTTCTTTTTGAGAAGAGAGTGTGCTGCCTTGCGTCAAGAGGTGGACAGTGAGCTCCTCCACCACCTCTTTTCGTTTTTTGACGAGATATTCTGCGGACTGGGCCATTTGCGCTTCCCAGCATTCGATGCTTTGTGCTTGTCTGGCCTTCAGAAGACAGTTTCTTTGCTTCATGGCCCGCCAAAAAGAAGCGAGGTGGTGTACGTAGAGGGGGTCGCTTTGTGCAAGATGAATATTCAGAAATTTCCTCCTTTCTCCAGGGGTTCCTGCAATCAGCTCCATGTCGTACGGAGTACTGAGAACCATAGGGAGGGTGCCAAGCAAGGGATAAAAAGTTGTATAGCTCGCTCCATTGATCTGAAGACGTTTAGACGTCCCGTCATAAAAGATCTTAATCGATTGGGTTCCACAATCTTGCACAAGGATCGCCTCGAGGTAACAAAACGTCTCACCCTTTAGAAGGAGATCGGATAGCGATTGCGTGCGGAAAGACTTCCCTGTCGAGACAAAGTAGATGGCCTCCAGTAAGTTGGTCTTGCCCTGGGCATTATCGCCATAAATCACGTTCAGGCGCTCGGAGAATTGTACCTCAGCTTCAGCGAAGTTTCGAAAATTCTTTAAATAAAGAGATTTAAGATACACTGGAAGCAAGAGCCTTGTCTGGAGAAGCCGTCTCATTTAAACGCATCGGCATAATTACAAAGACTGCGTTTGAGGAATCGGTAATCAGTCCTGGATTATGAGGATCACTGATTCCAAATCGTATGGTTTCATCTTTGCTGTGTCTCAAGATATCTAAGAGAAAGTAAGGATTGAAGGCGATTTCGAGCTTCGAACCCGCGTAATCAACGGGCATACTCACACGACCCTCTCCAATGTCGCTACTCATGGCTGCTAAAAAAAGCTGTCCCGTCTCAAAACTAAAGCGGACTGAACCGCTGGCCTCTGAGGTAAATAGGGAGATTTGGCGAAGTAGTGAGATGAGTTCTTCTCTATGAACCGAAAAGCTCTGAGCAGGGGAATGGGGGATCACCCTTTCCACATCGGGATATTGGCCAGAGAGAAGTTTTGCAATCAGCGTAATATGGCCGCATTCTAAAGAGATCTTGTCATGCGCCAAATGGATCTCAACAGGTTCGGTTGATTCAGAGAGCATCTTGACCATCTCCTCAACAGCCTTAAGGGGGATCACATAGGATCCAGCCAGACTAGCATCTAATGGAACGGGAGCCACGGTCTTGGCGAGCCTTTTCCCATCTGTTCCTATGAAAATCGCTTGCTGATTATGAAGGCGCATTTGCACCCCATTGAGCATATACCGGCTATCTTCTCTCGCGGAGGAAAAAGAGGTTTTTGAGAGGTGTTCTTTGAGATCGGAAGAGCTGAATTTTATATCTACTGCGCCCGTAAGATCGGGCAGGGTCGGGAATTCTTCCCGATTCATCCCATGGATTTTAAAAACGGAGGTACCCGTTGTGATTTCTGCAATATCTCTGCCTTTGGTAGCGATTTTGATTTGGGGGGCCGTTAGTTCGCGAATCAGCTGGAAAAACCGGCGTGCAGGAAGGGCGATGGCTCCTTCTTCTATGACCTTGGCCTCTACGTACATGCGCATACTGACAGTTAGATCGGTTGCGCTGATAATTAGCTGATCCTGTGTCGCTTCAATGAGAACATTGGCTAAAATGGGAATGGCAGGCTTCGCGGATACTATGCTTTGAATCTTCCCGATTAAATGGACCAGGTCCATTTTAGAAACGACCGCTTTCATAGGAAATACCTCATGTTTGAAGGCCCAAAATACTGGATTGCTCCAGCCCCTGTCAAGAACAACCCGCCCCTGTCAAGAAATACAAAGTGGCACAAAGAGATAAGCCACATTCCATAAAGGTGATAATGGCATTAGTGATGACGAGAAAAAACACGGTCCAAAAGCCCAGCTTTTCAAAAACTCCCCAGTAGGAAGCGTCCCCCTTCACTTTGGAAAAACCTCGTAAGATTAAAAGAACAGCACAGGCAAAAATCGATGTAGAGAAAATCATAAAAGACCAAATGTAAAGGTCTATGCCAAATATGGGCTCTCCAAAGCAAGGAAAATCTGGACAGATATGCAGGCCGATTTGTCTTAAGGAGACGATTCTTCCTAAAAGCGCCGAGAGAATCGCTAGCCCGTAATACTCTATCCGAATGCCAAAGCGTAAGTTGAGAAGAAGACTGCAGGCGATCCCCAGCATGCCTATTCTTTGCAATAGGCATAAAGGACAAGGCTCCTTATTCAGGGCAAATTGATACACGTAGGAGCCAAATAAAATCAAGGATAGTGTGTAAACAAACACGAGATTTAATATTCTCTCTAAACCAGCCAAATTAAACACCACTTACAAAAAAATCTGTGGAATGGTGCATGAGCAGCAAAAAAGAGATTGCCAGATTCAGGGCGATAAGGATGAAGGCGAGATTCGGTCTTTTCTGTAAGACGAACACCAGTGCGATACCATAAATGAGGAACGTGACAACCATGTCTTCGATATAATCGGGTCAGCGTTAGTTGTCAAGGGAACGGAGAATCGCTTTTTTGTGCTCTTTTTCCTTTATCGCAGCCCTCTTATCATAGGCTTTTTTTCCCCTGGCAATCGCAATCCGAATTTTAGCAAACCCCTTCTTGTTCAGAAAAATGGATAGGGGAATGATAGAAAGTCCTTTTTGTTGGGTGCCTTTCCGCAGGGCTTCTATTTCTCTTTTATGAAGGAGGAGCTTCCTTTGTCGCTTTTCTTCATGATTAAATACGCCCCCATGGGAGTAAGGGGCGATGCTGGCATTAATAAGGAAAACCTCTGGGACCCGTACATCGACCCAGGCGTCCCGAAGGGCTCCTCCATGATCTTTAAGGGACTTAATTTCAGAGCCTAAAAGCACAATGCCGGCTTCAAAAGTCTCCAGAATTTCGTAATCATAGGTGGCTTTGCGATTGACAACCAGTTCTTTACCCATGGTGACAGTTTATTCTTTTTTTTCTAAAAGAGCGAGCAGAAAGAGGGCAACGATCACTGCCCAGAATAGGGTGGCAGGGATAAAGAGATGAAAGGCTGAAAGCACGAGCTTGACGCCAATCCATCCTACCATCAAATAAGCGGAGGTTTGAAGTCGGGGGAAGCGATCGATCATTCGGCTAAAAAGATCTGCTGCATAGCGCATTCCTAAAATTCCCAACATGCCGCCCAAGTAAACAAGCCACAGTTTAGAAAAATCGCTATTAATGAAGGCGATCCCAGCGACAATCGAGTCGAGAGCAAAAACGAGATCTAATAATTCAATGAGGGCAACTACCTTCCAGAAAGAAAGGTGCGGGCGGAGTTTTGAGGGTTCTTTTTTCTGGGTCAAATAACGAAGAGCAAGATAGTTTAGATAGAGGCCCCCCACAATCTGTACCCATTTTGATTCAAAGACAAGGGCTATCCAGAAGAGGGCTCCTGCCCGCAGGATAAAGGATGATCCAATCCCAATATAAAGGGCCTTTTTCCTTTGATCTTGGGGGAGTGAATGGCTTAATACGCCGAGCACAACGGCATTGTCTGCGGAGAGAAGGAGCTCTAAAAAAGTAAGGGTGAAGATTCTGGGGATATCAAGAAAAGTAAAGCTTTGGTCAAACATACTCATCTCGGCACCGAGCTAATCACTAAAAAAGAATTTGCCGAAAGACGTAACTTTCAAGCAATCTCTTTCAAGAGCTCTACCTGTAGAGACAATGCCCAGTTCGTAAAGCCATTCAAAAAGAGTGGCTTTAAGAATTTGTCTTTCTCTCTCCCCGTAGGTGGGAAGTTGATAGCCCCATTGTTTCCCTACCCGTTTGAGCATTACAACGGAATCCTCACTTAAGGGTACAATGGCTCCTTTGGCAACATCATCAAAATATACCCACTCTCCATGGAGCACTCGTTTGATAGATTTTTCTGCTTCGCGGACATAACGCTCAGGGACATCCAAACTTAAGATTCTATTTTGCGGGTGGCGGTAGAGAAAAAGGGAACGATTTTCATTGGAAAGGTCGAGCCAGGACTTTCCCGTTTCTAAAACCACCAATTTTTCATCTATAAAAGATCCGAGCTTGAGAAGACAGATTTTTTCAACCATTGGATTCCATTCGGCTTTCGCTGGGTGCTCGAGCGACAACTTCAATAGATCAGCCATTTGTTCGATGAAGCGAAAATCGCTTTCTACTGCTTTTTGAAAAAGAGTGGGTTTAATGTAGGGCGCTTCGGTCTTTTGTAAAAACTCCAGATACTCTTTCCACTCGTGAAAAGGGGTAATAGACTCCATCCAATGATCTTCCTGCTTTTCAAAGACAAGACAAGCAACAAAGTTGAATTCCAAAAGGAGCATGATTTCCTCAAAATCCACCCGTTTTAAGTTGTATTTAGCGATGACGTCACTAGAAGAGAGCCGCAAGTTGGAAGAGTTGAATAGATCGTGTATGATCGAATGAATAGTGGCTTCTGGAAAACTGAGCTCAGAGAGATACCTTTGATAGATATGGGGGGAAAGGAGGTATTTTTCTACAATCGATTCGAAAATATTATTCGAGGTACGTGGAATGGAATACCACGTGGGAAGTACTTGAATGGGAACCTTTCGGAGAAGCCCTTGCAAAAACTCCATATCTGGCTTGAAATGAGGGTCAAAGCGCTTGAGCTCAAACTCGAAGTACTTTCGCATATCCTTATCGACGAAGATTAGATCTTCTTTTTTTTCTAAAAGGCAAGCCTTGTTTAAATAATGAAGGGTCCTCTCAAGCTCTTCTTCTTTGCACCCAATGGTTTTCAAAAGCTTTTTAGCCGATATCTTTAAAGGGCTGTAGAGGATTTCTTCTAAGACCTCAACGTCTAGAGCGGAAAAGTCGGCCATAATCATTCGATTTCGAATGTCCAGCGAAGAATCGTAGTCAGCTAAGCTGACCTTATTTCTTTTCAGAGAATTTAGCTCTAGCATGGAACTCTTATCAGTTTGAGGACGACTATAACGCAATGTTTGGGGTTCGTCAAGTTTGAGAGTCCTATTCAAGAATGGGTCGAGGTAACCTATTCATGTTGTTTTTGTTATGAAAATTCATATAATGTAATAAGCTTACATTCAATGAGATAAAAAATATATAAACATTGTCTTTAGTTTTTGCTTAATTTTTTGTTTTTTCGTTCTTTCAAAAACTGCCCTCAGAAGGTACTCTCGAATTAGTTTTAAATTTCAATAATAGTTACAAAAATAAACGTAAACAAATAAGATATTTGTATTTATTATAAAAAAAATATATACTTGTGTTTGTAAGCATGATTTGGTGTTTAGGTTGCGCCGTGAAACGGCCTAGTGAAGCCTAATAAGATTCCTGATCACTTACTTATTTAAGGAGGAAATGAACAATGGTAAAACGTAGAAAAAGATCTGCGAAAAGCCGTAGAAAATCGCATGCGAAAGCACGGAAAACTACGCATAAACGCAGAAGAAAAGCAGCTAAAAAAACAACTAAGCGACGTAAGGCTGCAAAAAGGACAACTAAGCGACGTAAAGCTGCAAAAAGGACAACTAAGCGACGTAAGGCTGCGAAAAAAACTTCTCCCCGTAGACGCCGAAGACGTAAGGCTCCTGCTGTTGCCGCAATCATGGCAGTGGAAGAGTAATCTTAAGCCTGTGCGATTTAGAAAGTTTAGATCGAGTCAGACCTCAAGGTCGGCTCGATTTTTTTTTGTCTATTTTGGTTCAGAGTGCCAGGACGGATCGCGAAACCTAAAGATGAGGTAGGGAATGATAGCCATAATGGCAAGTCCACCGAGCAAGAATGCTTCATAAACGTAAATGTTTCCAGTTTGTAGTTGGCCGGGCGGGACAAATCCTAAAAAGAATGCGCCAAACGAACTCAAGGCTCCTAAACCGGAGATAAACCATATTCCTGGCATGCGATAGGGAACTCGGTAGACTCTAGGCACATCTGGATGGGAGTAGCGCAGTTTAATAGCTGAAAGAAACATAAGAAAATACATAACAAGATAGATCTGCACAGACATCGCGCTCAAGATCCAGAAGGCTCCGCTAGCTGTGGGCATGAAGAGAAAAGCGAATGCAGCACAAGTCACGATCATGGCCTGAAAAAATAGGAGATTTACAGGGATTCCATTGCGGTTGAGTTTTTGGAGGATGGGCGGGAGATCTCCATGCTTTGAGGTGGCATGCATGGATCGAATGGGTCCAATGATCCAGGCGTTGAGCTCTCCCACAGCACCAAAGACAATCATAAACCCCAATGGGGCAATGAGCCATTTGAGATGAAAATGGTCCAAAAAGAGGTGGAAGGCTTCCATGAGCCCTGAGACTAAACTAATTTCTTCTTTGGGAACCATAATCGAGATAGAAAGAGCCCCCAAAGAATAAATGATGAGGGCGATAATAGCGGCAAGAGTGATAGCTCTGGGGAATGTTTTTTGGGGATTTTCCACCTCTCTTGCGTGGGCAGCAGAGACCTCTAAACCGCCAAAAGCTAAAAAAAGTCCCGTTAGAAACACGAGATTTTCAATGCTGTTGAGTCTTGGTATGAGGGCTTGGCGGGAAAATTCAATCTGCAGAGGATTCCCGAGAAAGAGCCAAAGAGCACCCAGAGAAATGAGGAGAATCCCCGGCAGGATCGTCCCTGCAACTACTCCAATGGCACTAAACCAACTGGAGACTTTGAGGCCAAAATAGTTAAAAAAGGTAAATCCCCAAAATCCCCCAAGAATGCAAGAAATCAGGTAGAACTTATTATTGGCCAGTGCAGGATTAAACAGGTATGCCAAGGCGCTCGCTGCAAAGGAAAGAATAGCAGGGAACCAGGCTACGTTATGCACCCATTGCATCCATACGGCAAAAAACCCCCATCCTGGCCCAAATGCTTCTCTTACCCAAATATAAACGCCACCCGTTCGCGTCCATCCTGTCGCAAGTTCTGCTGATACAAGAGCTGCAGGAAAAAGAAAGATGATCGCTACAAGCAAATAAAAGAAGGAAGAGCCCCATCCATATTCTGACACGAGGGGTAAATTTCTGAGCGACGTCATGACGGCTAAGTTCAAGAGCGCTAACAGCGGGACATTCAAGAAGCGGCGTTTTACTTGATCCATAGGATCCAGTATATACCTTTCGTCATCTTATATTTCAACTATTTGTTGTTTTCAGTATATATATAAATCAGGGGTTATCTACAAAGCGAACGTTTGTCGATATGACCCCGCAAAAATCAAAAGAAAGGAACAATGGATTTTCACGTAACTCGGCCAGAAGTTTTGAATAACTTGATCCGTTTCAGAGATCGTTTATCTGAGATGCGGGAAAAAAGGCAGCAAGGAGAGCAAGAAGGGGAGGATGAAGATGAGACAAAGCGTAAATATAAGGTGCTTCTCAATAGAAAAACGGGAGATATGCGGTTTGCTCGAAACATCTCTTACCTTGAAGAACACATAGCGAAAAAAGGGGCTTCCCATGAATCTTTAAAAGATTTTACCGAAGTTCAGATCATTGTGACCGAAAAGAGAAGGGGACCTATACGATTTGATGTGGTCGATGCACACGAGCAGGTTTTGGGTTCCAACATCGACCCCTTGGCAAAACGAGTGGCTGATGAGACGATCCGTTTCCTTAACCAAAAGATTGACAAGGTCCAGGGGATGAGTGCCTCAATACTTCCTGAAGAGGCGGTACTCAAAGAGCTTGCGAATGTCCGAGTTATTCAAGACGCTAGTGTGATGGCAAATCTTCCAGGATGGGTAGGAGCGGTAGGGCGGCTGGATGCGGAACAACTGCTGGAAAGTCAGTCTGTAGGGACTTACATCTTAAGAGAGGGCGATGAAATTACGATTTCGATTTCCTTCCACCTAACGGAAGCCAATCAACTCTCCGTTCACCCGTATGTCCTTACTGTTGTCGAAGAAGAAGACAAAATTTCAGACTTTCTTCTACTACAAACCGAGAAAGGGTGGTGTCATTATAACGATGATCCTAATCTGAATGACCCAGCACTCTACCCTTTCTATCCTACGGTCCAGGCTCTTTTAGAATCTTTGAAGTCCGTTGCTAAACATCCGCGGAAAGGCGGCTAGCGTTTCCAAGATACGCTTCTTGCGAGAAGAAAGAGGAAAAAGGCTGCGCTAAGTACAGCGAGGACAGCAGGTATTTCCTTATGTGTGATGGAATAGCGAACGGCAAATGTTACGGTGAGAATAATGCTGATCGCAAGAGCAAAATGACGCCCTAGCTTAATGCCGAAGAACATAAGGATACTGCTGATAATCAGAAGAACCCCCAAAGACATTCCCATATAAAATGAGGTTTTACTGCCCACTGTTACGTAGGCTAAGAGTCCCAGTGCCATTAAAAGCAGGGCATAAATGAGAACAACCCAGCTTGTTGATTTTCTGACCGGTAATCCTTCTTTCAAAATGACTCTCCTCGTATGCTTGCGATCATATTGACCCCTACCAAATAAAAGATCCAAAAAATCGGATATAGGAGTAGCACTCCCGATAGTTTCTGTTTTTTCCAAAACAATAAAGTCACCATAATCATGTTGGACCAGAGGAGTAAAAGCGAGACGAGAGCCAAGAGCTCTTGTGCAAAAACATGGTTGCTCATATTCCAAATGACTTGCAGACTAAATTGTGCAAAAAAGATAGACAGTTCGACCTTGAGGCGCTTGAGCGAATAGACCCTCCATAAGGACCACATACTGAGCCCTAAAACCATAGAGGCAAGAAGGTCGTAGAAGCTAGAAGCGAGGGGAAAGAGGAGTCCTATACTGAGAGACAAGGTTAAATAAATACTGAAGCCAACTAGCTGTTCTCCCAGAGTACGGTGGCTGCTTCCCACCAATGGTTGTTCTGAGGCAAATAGGGATTGTTTTATCGACATAGCAAATATTTATCTTATCTTGCTTTTTTAGGAAAGCATTATTGCGAAGAAACCGGAGGGTGACTATCCTGTCCCTGTTTCTATGCGTACACAGATTTTGTCAAAATTGGATTTATCGCCGGCTATTTTTTCTTTGAAGGCTGGCTTTCCTGTGGCTTTTCCTACAGAGACGGTGTATGGGTTGGGCGCCCCGATTTTTAACATACAGGCGGTTCAACGTATTTTTTCTATCAAAAAACGGCCAGCTGATAACCCTCTCATTGCCCATATCTCAGATTTCAGCGATCTTGAAAAGATCGTCATGGATCTAGATCCAAGATTTTTTGTTTTAGCAGAACATTTTTGGCCTGGTCCCCTTGCGATCATTGTGAAAAAGAACCCGGCAGTCCCTGACATCGTAACCGCAGGGCATGCAACATTAGCCATCCGCATGCCCCTCCATGAAACAGCCCGAGAGTTGATTGCTCAAGTAGGGGAGCCATTAGTGGCTCCCTCAGCGAATCTATCGGGGCGCCCCAGCCCTACCACCCTGCAAGACGTCCTTGAGGATCTCGAGGGGCTTGTTCCCTACGTAATCGATGGAGGGGAGACAGACATTGGGATTGAATCAACGGTCCTTCTTCTCGGCAAAAGCCCCACCATTTTAAGACCTGGCCACATCGCTAAAGAAGCTCTAGAAAACGTTTTGAAGGAGACTGTCCAGGATCGCTATGCGGGCCCCTTTTTATCGCCAGGAATGAAATATCGGCACTATGCCCCAAAGGCCAAACTAAGGCTTATTTTTGATGAGAACCAGCTTGGTAAAAAATTTATTGAGCCTACACAACAGTCTCTTTATAAGGGCTTGAGGGAGGCGGATCGGCAAATGTTAGATGAGATAGAGATTTACTTAAGCCCCAGCGTGCAAAAAGATGTAGCGCTAATGAACCGTTTATTGCGTGCGGCAGGTCAAATCAGCTAACATATTTTTGCATGAATAGAGAAAGGGTCATCGATCCGTCAGAGATTATTGTTGAAGGGCCGAGTAGGCCACGCGAGGAGGCCTCGCGCGTAAATCCTTGGATCCGCCTCCTGGCTCGTTACTTTGATTATGCGCTATTTTTTCTTTTGCTGCTTTTCACAAGAAAAGCGTTTCATGGGCAGCTTCCCTTAGGGAAATACGAATATTTTATTCCCTTCGAATTTTTTGCTTGGGTTTTGATTGAAGCAATTCTTTTATGTACGTGGGGAACGACTCCTGGGAAATGGTTTTTAAAAACAAAACTCAAAGCGGGCAAGAGGTACAAGCTCAATTTTTTCATCGCGATCCGGCGCAGCTTTTCCGTTTGGGTGCGCGGCATAGGGTTGGGGATTGTCGGCTTGAATTTTTTTTGTATGTTAGTGGCTTTTCATAGACTCAAAACTCTTCGGATCACGAGTTGGGATCGGGACGATCACATTCAGGTCATCCATTCTCCGATTGGCCGTTGGAGAATCTATGTTGCGGTTTTTCTTGCAGCTTGTGGCATTTTGTACTATTACCAAGCAAAAGGGCGTGAGTTACAAGATGTCAGAACCGTCGTTCGATCCGTCGATGAATATTCTTCATCGGCGCACCTCAGAACTAGACTTTATCTTTCATCCTAAAACCGTTGCTGTAGTCGGCGCTACCGAAGCGGAAGGGAGCGTTGGCCGCACCATCATGCAGAACCTTCTAGCTACCCCCTTCGGAGGAGAGGTTTTTCCCGTGAATCCGAAGCGCGATTCCGTTTTTGGGCTGAAGGCCTATCAAACCCTAACGAGCATTGGCAAAACGATAGATCTTATAGTCGTCGTTATACCGGCGAAATGGGTTCCTTCGGTGATCCAAGAAGCTGCCGATTTGAAGATCCCGGCAAGCATCATCATCTCTGCGGGCTTTAAAGAGATGGGTCCTCCTGGACTTGCATTGGAAAAAGAGATTTTACATATCGCGCGTAAAAGTGGAATGCGAGTGATCGGTCCGAACTGTTTGGGTGTTATGAACCCCTTAACAGGGCTTAATGCAACGTTTGCTGCTGGAATAGCCCAGAAGGGCAACATTGCTTTTATATCGCAGTCGGGGGCTCTTTTAACAGCTGTTCTTGATTGGAGCCTTAGAGAAAAAGTTGGTTTTAGTGCGTTCGTTTCCATTGGATCCATGGTCGATGTCGACTGGGGGGATTTAATTCACTATTTTGGAAATGATCCAGAAACGAAGAGTATTCTGATTTATATGGAGAGCATTGGAGACCCGCGCACCTTCCTCTCTGCCGCTCGGGAAATTTCTTTGACAAAGCCCATTATTCTGATTAAAGCGGGAAGAACTTTAGAGTCTGCAAAAGCCGCTGCGTCTCATACGGGCTCTTTATCGGGCAGCGATGAAGCATTAAGTGCAGCTTTGAAAAGAGTGGGAGTGCTTCGCGTCGATACTATAGCAGACCTTTTTAGCATAACGGAAGCCATGGCAAAACAGCCTCGCCCGAACGGTCCGAGTTTAATGATTGTAACCAATGCTGGAGGGCCTGGTGTGATTGCAACGGATGCGCTCATCTCGAATGGAGGGTTGCTTGCGCCCATCGATGAGAAAACAATCCATGAACTCAATCAAATCCTTCCTGCTCCATGGAGTCATAATAATCCTGTAGATATTTTGGGAGACGCAAGTCCTGAAATGTACGCCAAAACGATTGAAATTCTTATGAATGGATCTGATGCGGATGGTTTGCTGGTGATTCTCACCCCCCAGGATATGACTGACCCGACAAAAACTGCGGAAATGTTAAAACCTTTTGCGCATTTACCCAAGCCCATTTTAGCAAGTTGGATGGGAGCAGCCAGTGTAAAAGAGGGCGATCAGATTTTGGCAGATGCCGGGATTCCCTCCTTTGAATTTCCAGATGCAGCATGCAAAACATTCGCGCTCATGTGGCAATACTCCTATAACCTCCGGGGTATCTATGAAGTTCCTGAAGCGGGTGTAGAAATCGAGCCAAAAAATAGGGCTCGCGTCGAAGAGATTTTTCAAGCGGCAAGAAACCAGAAAAGAACCATTTTAGATGAAGTAGAGTCTAAAGAGGTTTTGGAGGCTTATCACATTCCTTGCGTGCCCACACGAATGGCTCAGAGTAAAGAGGAGGCAATGGAATGGGCGGAGGCATTGGGCTATCCCATTGTGCTTAAAGTCTTTTCCCGTACTATCACACACAAAACTGAGGTAGGAGGGGTCAAGCTCAATTTGCAGTCTAAGGATGAAGTGGCTCGTGCTTTTGATGCCATTTTTTTTTCTGTTCAAAAGAGGGTAGGGAAGGAGCATTTTCAAGGGGTCACAGTGCAGCCAATGATCCGTCTAGAAGGGTATGAGCTCATTTTAGGTTCTTCGGTTGACGAGCAGTTTGGTCCAGTCCTTTTATTTGGATCGGGCGGACAGCTTGTCGAAGTTTATAAGGATCGAGCTTTGGGCCTCCCCCCCCTTACAACCACGCTTGCGAAGCGGATGATGGAGCAAACCCACATTTATCAAGCTCTCCTAGGTGTAAGAGGAAGAAAGTCCGTAGATCTCAAACAACTAGAAAAAATTCTGGTGCAATTTAGCCATCTCATAGCCAATGAACTGTGGATTCAAGAATGCGATATCAATCCGCTTTTAGCATCTTCTGATCAGCTGATTGCCCTTGATGCAAGGGTGATTTTGCATCCTCCTGAAACGAAGATTGAGGACCTTCCCAAGCCGGCCATTCGCCCCTATCCCACACAATACATAGAGCATTGGACTTTGAAAGATGGAACTTCTGTGCGCATTCGACCGATTCGCCCAGAAGATGAGCCAGAGGTGATCCAATTTCACAAAGATCTTTCTCAAGAAACAGTGAGACAGCGCTACCTTAAAATTTTAAGCTATGAAGAGAGGGTTGCGCATGAACGGCTGATTCATATTTGTTTCAATGACTACGACAGGGAGATTGCGTTAGTTTTAGAGAAAGGGAAGGAAATTCTCGGGATGATTCGTCTGTCTAAAGGCCCAGGAGGTCTTGATGCCACTTTTTTTATGGTTGTCAAAGATCGTTGGCAAAACAGGGGAATCGGATCAAAATTGATGGCAAAAATTCTAGAAATTTCTAGAAGAGAAGGGCTTCAAAAAATTCGTGCAAAATTATTGGAAGAAAATTTTCAGATGCAAGCACTGCTCAAACATTTTGGGTTTCACCTTCAAGAAAAGGGCAAGATTGTTTTTGCAGAAAAAACCGTTGATTTACAGTAAGCATAGGCTCGATATAGAGTAGCACCTGCTGTAAACGCAGATGCATAAGGGATTGCATGAAAGATCCCTCCGCCTAGCACCCCGACTGGCATTATTTGAATAAAAACAGCAAAAGCCCCAATGACCGCAAAAATGGAGCTTGTTGAGGTGATGATTTTATCCTTTGGGCCAAGCTTCAGACTCGTATCGGTATAAGAATGAAAGCTAAAGCCGAGGGCAGCCCCTATCGTTAAAGAAAAAAAAGAAAAAAGAAAGTGGAAGAGCGTTGCAACTGTAAAAGCGACGACGAGAATATGCCGATCGACAAAGGAGGGAGCGTCTTGTTGGCGCCTTGTTGAAGAAGAAGTTAGTTGCTGAACTTGACTCATAAAACCAAGGCGCTAGGTTATCAGAGACCAGCTATTCCTGCTAGCAAAATCGGAACTGCTTGAATTTCATGGAACAAGGCGCCTCAAAAAAATTTTAAGCGACTATATTACTCTACAGTTACTGATTTTGCTAAATTTCTCGGCTGATCGATATCGCATTTTCTAGTCTTTGCCATAAAGTAGGCGAATAACTGTCCTGCCACTGTTGATGCAAAAGGGGACAGGGGATCAATCGTATCAGGTAGCCAGATTACATCGTCGGCGATTGTAGAAATAGAGCTTAGGTGTTTAGGGGCAAATGCTAGGATGGGGGCTCCTCGTGCCTTCACTTCTTGCAAGTTGCCCATCATTTTGCTTTCTGTTTGAGAGTTAGCAAGGAATGCGAGGACAGGACAGTTTTCATCGATTAGGGCGATGGGGCCATGCTTAATTTCACCCCCCAGATATCCGACCGCATTGACGTAGGAAATTTCCTTCAATTTCAGTGCTGCTTCTAGACAGGTCGGGTACATATAGCGTCTACCCATAAAGAAAAAGTTTTGGTAGCGGCTATAGTGTTTAGCTTTTTCTTCAATCCAAAGAGCGTTTTCTAACACCTGTTGGATGTGTTGTGGGATGAGTTGAAGAGCATCAAAATCACCTTTTTTGGCCAAATGGAGAGCTAAGAGGTACAAAACGGTTATTTGGGATGTGAATGCCTTAGTGGAACAGACGCTTATCTCAGGACCTGCATTGAGAAAAATACACGCATCTACTTCCCGAGTTAGCGTAGAGTTTTTCACATTGCAGATGCCCAGAATTTTATGTCCTTTCGCTTTGATTTCTCGGACCGCTGATAAAACATCCGCCGTCTCTCCTGACTGACTCATCGCTACTACTAACGTGCCAGGCGGAATCATTCGATAGCGCGCTTCAGATGCGATTTCTACTTGCGCTGGAATTTCAGCTATTTCCTCGAAAAAGTTACCCCCAATCGCTGCGGCATGCGCTGAGGTTCCACAACCGATAAACCAGACATTTTTTGTAGCGGATAGATCTAAAACAAGATCCTCAAATAGTACACAGCCATCGTTTACACGTCCGAAATAAGCTTTTTGAATGGTGGTGGGCTGCTCATATATTTCTTTCAACATAAAGTGCTCATAACCCTCTTTGGAAGGAGACTTAAAGTCTCGGTCGAGCTTGTCGAGTTTTTTGGCAATTCGAGCAAGGTTTTTATCGAATACAGAAACTTTGCCTCTTTCGACCTTAGCGACTTCGTCATCACGTAGGAAAATGACATTAAGAGGTTTACCTAAAAAAGCATGAAGGTCGGAGGAGATAATAGACTCTGTTTGCGTGTCATTAAAACCAATAGAAAGGGGGCAATTTCTAGCAGAAGCGACAATCTGATCGGGATGATCTTTATGAATGAGAGCGATCGCAAATTGCCCTTTTAAAAAGGGAAGGGCTGTCTGGACAGCATCGACGAGACTGCCTTTATAATTTTTGGAGACGAGCTGTGTGATGACCTCGGTGTCGGTTTCTGTGACAAAAACAAAGCCTTCTTTTTTTAACTGATCCCTTAACTCTTCCCAGTTCTCGATGATCCCATTGTGAACGAGGGCGATCGTTCGTTGTGAGTCGTTGTGAGGGTGCGCATTGGCCGTGGTGACTTTTCCGTGAGTGGCCCATCGAGTGTGGCCGATGGCTATTTGTAAAGTTTTGAAGGTGAGTCTTTGTTTCAGATTGGCTAGTTTGCCAGTTTCTTTACAAATCTGGAGGTTGCCATCAAAAATTCCAGCGATACCGGTAGAGTCATATCCGCGGTATTCCAACTGTTCGAGGCCCAATATGCAGGTGTTTAATGCGTCATCTTCGCCAATATATCCAAAAATTCCACACATGTTATGTACCTTTGCTTGCGGTGATTGCTAAAAATAGGGGAAACTCTTTTCTTGCCCGGTTTTCTAAGGCAGCCTGCCTCCCTTCGCTCTTTTTATCTGAACACCACTCTTCTACTTGACGCACGACAAACGATTCAGAGAGCCAGGAAAAGTACGTGGAAAGGGGGTGATGATAGGAAATTGTTTGTGGCGAGGCACTTCCTTTACTCGGCGCTGTTTGGATGGGGATTTTTTGGGGGGACATGTAGAGATTGACCCGTCTATACTGGAGTTTCATCTTTTCATCGATTTCCCAATTGCTTTGCCTTGGAATCCGAAATGCCGGGTGGTTGATCACAATGAGAAGTTTCCCTTCTTGCTTTAAGTGGCGAGCCGCGTTTTGAATCGCACCTTGTCCGTTTTCCATATTTTGAAGGGAAAGAATTAAGGTGATTCGATCAAAGTCATAGCGATGAATAGGCAGGGTTTTGGTGGCATCGGACAGGTAGAAAGAGCCGTTTTTGGTGAGCTTCTTTGCTGAATCAACAAGAGCTTGAGAGGTATCGATTCCGACATAGTCGACATCTTGGGGAAGATGTCTGGCCAAAACACCTTGGCCACACCCAAGATCGAGAAGAGAGGAACAAGATCCCAATAGTTTCAAAGAACGGGGAAGCACAATCTTTTCATGATAATAGTGCCCTTTTTCTCCTACGCACGCGGTATACCACTTTTCTGAAGCGTCCCAACTCATACTTCAAGATGGTACTTACGCTGTTTATTAGTGGCAAGCTTATATGCAGTTAAGAGGGGATACACACCTATTAGTGGTTTTTCTTGCTCATAATTCATCCTCCCAATGTATTTGTCGTAGGCAAATAAAATGAGATGCACTCCGGGGAGCATGGCGATGGATCCTCTTGCAAGATTCAAGATTCCGTGGCAGGTAAAGCGGCCCCCCTCTTTTAGGCCTCTAGCGACTTCAGAAAAATAGGGGGAGAATAGGATTTTATAGGTGGCAAGAATGGCTCCGACAAGGATCTGCACTACAGCAGAGACAACGCGGATGGAGCCGCTCAACGAATGGAAGATGGGACACCAATCGAAAGGATTAAGCATCTGTTCAGCTAGAGCAGCGTGGTGCACAAAAACATTCATGAGACTCTTTAGACACTGAATTTCGAAAGGAAGATAGCCGTATAACTTTTAATTACATCCTTCGCCCAACAGGAACTCGCCCAACAGGAACTCGTTCAACAGGAACTCGCCCAACAGGAGGTTGTCGTCTAGTACACCGGTACAGTGAGCAGTTTGGATGACGCTGTAAATTCCATGGTAGGTAAGTGCAGTTCGTGTTTGAATTCCTTGTTGCTGAGGTTATGTACAGTAGGCTAAATCCTCCCAAGCAGCACGTGAACGCTGCTCCTAGCAAAGTAGTGGGGTAGACAATAAAAGCCAGGAATGCGCTGAAAATCGCAGCTACAAGCGCAACCATCTTCTTGTTGGTAGTAGACAGCCAGCCTTCTTGCAATCGAGAAAAAAAAGTCGATGATCGTCGAGTAGAAGTACAGTTCATAAAATCCTCCTTAGAATTGTTTTGCTCTTACAGTATTATTGAGGTTTACATTGATCAATAGCGCATCGCTGCCTGAATCCCAAAGGCTAACATCGCTGTTTGTTCCCAAAATAACATAGTCATGCAGTCTCCACTCGCGGAAGATCGAAGCATCAATATAGGAAATTTCCCATCGGGTATTGTCACTCAACAGAATCTGTCCGTTTGCATGATCAATCTCGATGATAAATCGAGAAAATTCACCGTGTTCAATAGGCCCCAAAAATAGAGTCGCTTCCACCGATGTGCCGTTGGCCTTATTGATAATCCGGTAATTGTGCCAGGAAAACCAGCGGTTGTTTTGCGTAATTGTGAGGGGGTCATTCGAGCGCCAATTCACCGCTTTGATGCCGTCATAACTGTTAATTTTCCAGATAGACCCATCTTCCAATTCGAGAGTATAATTGCCCTGGTCTAGGATGGTCACAGCCGTTAACCAATGGTGGGAGTCTGAATAATAGATAGGCGGGTAGCGATCAAAAACAAAACCTAGAGACATCGTTTCATTGTCTTGAGGATCAGCAACCTCCTCTTCTACAGGAACCTTTTTCCTCGATTCGATCTCGGCGGAAACCTCTTCACTCATTGGGCGGCTGCCCACCGGAACCCGCTCTTCGGAAAAAAGTGCCGGGGTGATTAAGAGAAAAGAGGCGACGAATGTTAACAACATCATAAAGACTCCTTAAAGGATTAAAAAAGAATAAGCTAACAAAATCATTCTTTTTTGTAAAATATTTATTGGATATCATAGAGGGCTGTGAAAGTTTTTCTAGCGATTACTCTTTTCTGGGGCTCTCTTTTTGCAAGCACGCACCCGCCAGACCTTTTTTCAGTGTCAAGCGGCTGTTTTGATTTATATAGAAGTAAGCATCGGACATTTGAATTCGCGCTAGAGTACAAGTTTCACTTGCAGTGCCTAAAACCACCGAACCGCTTTTTGCAATTCCGCCCACTTGTGGGAGTCATGGCAACAGCGAAGGGAAGTAGCTACGGGTACCTAGGGATCAATTTTGACTTTCTTTTCAAAAATCACCTTCTTTTTGCCCCAGGTTTTGCTGCTGGATATTTTTTCCCAGGAAAAGGCAAAAATCTCGGCTATCCCATAGAATTTCGTACAGGCGTAGAAATTGCATGGCAATTTTCTGACTGGCGCAGACTGGGATTTCATTTCTATCACCTTTCGAATGCCGGCATAGGACGCCGTAATCCTGGAGAGGAATCATTTGTTTTATTTTATGATATTCCTGTGTTATTTTCATTTTATTGATGATAATAAATTCAATTTAAAGCATAATTAAATTGTAATTACATACATTCAATTTCAGGTAAAATTGTGAGTCAGGAGTTACCTTTTGACCCTCTGCCATTTATCGATGATCCTCATCGACAGACGATCATTAGTTCTTTTTTCAGTGTTTGGCGCGAGCCAAAATCTGTGCAAAAGCTCGTGCCTCTCTCTGATGGAGATAAAATTTCTCTGGAGATTACTACTCCAATAGATTGGAATCCAGCGGGTTTGACTGTGTTGTTTATCCATGGACTTTGTGGTTCTCATAAATCCCCGAATCTCGTGAGAATGGCCAAGCGATTAGAGCCTTTACATGTTCGAACTGTTAGGTACAACATGAGGGGGTGCGGATCGGGGAAAGGGTATGCTAAAAAGATCTATCATAGCGGTAGGACAGAGGATGTATTGGAGTGTTTAAAAGTGCTGAAAAAAGAGCATCCCGATTCGCCCATTGTTCTGGTTGGCTTTTCGTTGGGAGGAAATATCGTTTTGAAATTAGTAGGAGAGTTAGGTGTTTTAGCCCATCCTTTCCTTCAGAGGGTTATAGCCATCAGTCCTCCTGTGGAGTTATATTCGAGCGTTCAAATGCTCGGGGAACCGGTCAATGCAATTTATGAGCGCTATTTTTATAAGCTTCTTAGAAATGATGTCCACTACTTGCATAAAACGTTTAAAGATCTGCCTAAAGTCTCTTTGCCGAGAAGCTTAAAGCTCTATGAGTTCGACCAAATATACACGGCCCCCATGTGCGGCTTTAAAAACGCTATGGATTATTACAATAAGTGTAGCGCTTCTCATGTCGTAGGCGATATAGCTATCCCCTGTAAGATCCTTCTGGCCAAGGATGATCCGATCATTTCTCCTACTTCTCTCGATCCGTTTGCTCTTCCTTCTAATGTGAAGGTGTTTAAAACGCAAAAGGGGGGGCACATGGGATATCTGGGGAAGACAAAGGGGAAAGGGGGGGTTTACTGGCTTGATTCCCTGTTAGTGGACTGGATTTTGGAGTTGTAAATCTCTTTTTTCGTTCATTTGCTTATTGACCTGTCGTACGGAGAAAATCCAGAAAAGAACCGTGCATCCAATGAGCGGTAGAAGGTAGTGGGTGATGGAGAGTACAGAGCCTGTTCCCGCTAATGAGATTAAAAGGATCTGAACCCAAGCAGCCCCAGACTTACCCAACCTGGATCCTACGACGTCAATAGCAGCTTTTCCTTTCACTTTTGATTCTTGATCTAGAGGAATGTAAGACATTTCTTTGGTCGCATCGAAAAAAGCATACTTCATGACTTTGGAGGTGACATTCTGAAACGCTCCAAATACAACGATGAAAAAAAGAGGCGATGCGCCCAAAAGATTTTGATTGAGAAATAAAAACAGGAAAATCAAGCTGGTCGAACCGATAACAAGAGGGGGGAGATGCGCGCAAAAATTCCAACCTAATCGTCGGATGATCACACCGCTAAAAAACAGGGTAATGACAAAGGAACAGATGCCTACAGAAGAGCTTACTGCAGCCATAAACCTTTGATAAGCACCGGTCTCAGGGTAGACTAATTTGAGGTTTGCTTTCCAAGTTACTTCCGTGAGATTGATGGTTAGGCCATAAGCGATGACCATAATAGCTATATAGCGAAGATACGGTGAGCGTACAATGAACTTGAGCCCCTGCATCAGTGACAGCTTGGTCTTTTCATTGAACGTTTGCTTGTGTTCAGGCTGAAAGAGCCTCTCGTCTTTTAAGGCTTTTCTGGTTAAGAAGAAATGGAGCGCCATGATCATGACACCAAAGCCTAACACGCAGAGGACTAAACTTTTCAGAGCAAGGCCAAATTCTGTCGCGATATACTTGCCTGTAACATAGCAGACTAGGGGGCCTGTGAACATCTGAGCGAGATCTCCCCCTGCGATGAAAAGATTATAGCACCTTTTAGCTTCGTTGAAGTTGCAAATCTGATTCACAAAGCCCCAAAAAAGCAAAAAGATGACGATGGCTCCCCAAAGTTCTGCCATAACGAAGAAAAGGGATTGAATCCAGTTGCGATAGACTGAAATCCAATGGGCATGTTCCTGTCCTATTTTTGAAACGAGCCAATCGGCAGAGGTATGTGGGGAAAGGGTGTCTACATTGGGATAGAGAAAAAATCCAAAAGCGAAGATGAACACCATAAAACATATGATGATGCTATAGAAAAGAACCGTGCGTCGGAAGAGGTTGCTCAATTTTGAATAGAGTAAAGTAGCGCCCATTGCAACGGGCAGGACAATCCATCCCTTTAGAACGGGGATTACTTCAGCCCCTGATCCTTTAGCTGTCACAATAAACGCATCCTTCATGGTGGTCAAAACTCCATAAGTGAAGGAGATAAAGAATTTCATGAAAAGAAGAGGTAGGACTTTTTTGAGCTCGTAACCATGTATTGGCCAGATGCGATGTCGCCATCTAGTCAGGAAGGATGCCATCTAAATCCCAGGATCTAATTCTTTGGAATTTATATCGTAACGGCGTATAAATGTCATTGTGATTTATCCTGAAGCAGGAAGTTCTGCCTCAACGGCAACATTTTTAGGCTTTAAGGAACTGTTAATAGACTGTAAAATAAATTTTTCAAGTCCCTATTTTCAGCTCTAGGGTTATCGAATGAATACAGTACCTTAGCCCCTTTGGAGGTGGACCATCTTTGAACACATGCCCTAAATGGGAATGGCAGCCTCTACAAAGAACCTGGTAGCGCATGTGGGGGAATTCAGAATCTTCGAGATAGTATACACGTTTGGGTTCGATGGGTTTTAAAAAGCTCGGCCATCCTGAGCCCGAGTCATATTTGTCATCGGAGTCAAAAAGGGGCGCTGTGCAAGTAGCGCATACATAGGTTCCTTGGGATTCTTCATATAAATATCGGCCACTAAAGGCTCTTTCCCCCCCCTTTTCTCCCATCACCCTAAATTTTTCTGAGTCGATCGGTATAATAGAGAAAAGGGTAGATAAAATCCATGAGAACGCCATATCTTTGTATATGCATTTTTAAGGGATTTATGGAAGAGACTATTGAGGCGCGCGTTTCGCCAGAAGAAGTGTGGCAGATGTGGGAAAGGGCGCATCGTTTACATGGATCGGAGGGGGTAGAATCTGGGAAAAAGGGGAAGGCGCAGTTTCGCTATCAAGTGCGCGATGTGGACAAAGGGCGGAAGTTTTCTATGGTTTGGAAAACGCTTTTTGTACGTATGATTTTCACTCATGAAGTGCTGGCTATAAAGTATGGCTCCTCTATTTCTTATAAAGTAGAGATCAAAGGTTTGTTTGCTTGGCCAGTTCGTTATTTTTTAGGAAAAAAAATTCAAACAAATATCCGTCATGTTTTGAAAGCCATGGTCAGTGAGCTAGAAACTCAGCGTATAAAATAGCCTTGCAATGGGGGAAGCTCGAAGGGGGGTCCCAGGAATAAAGCCCATGGATTTGAGCCCGATTTCCACTTCACCTCCCGATCCCTTGCTGTAGGAAAAGATCAAGGATCCTCCCCAGCCCAATGCGGATGAGTGTTGTTCTGAAGTAGAGTAAAGGGGGGTCTTTTTACTCGGTTTTTGCTTAAAATCGATCTGCGTAAAGGGGATCGGCGAGCTCTGGATGAGTAGTTTGGGCTGTTTAAATCCATCCAAGCGAAATCCAATGTGCCAATGTCGGATCTTCCAAAACTTTGCGGCGTACATGCCAAACCCTCCATAGAAATTTCCAGAGTGTTTGCCTCCTTTCATGTAAAAATAGATCGGCTTTTTGCCCTTGACTAGGTAGTTTTCCAAAAATACTTCTGGGCCAAATGGAGTGAGGCCTAGCCGGATATTGCATAAATAGTTCCATCCATAGATAGGAATCATGGGAATGTGCGTCTCCTTTCCACAGGCGACGTAGCGAAACCAAGAATAAATCGCATACAATGTAAAAGGGTCGCCAAGATTCATCCATGATAGGGAACGGAGCCTGCCTTTATTGAGAAAATTGCGGGTGTAGGTGAGGTTGAGCGATTGGATGTACATACGAATATCATGGCCTTCTTCTTCGTCCACAATATCCAATGTTCCGATATAGAGGTTGAGATCGTGCTGGCTTAATAGATAAAGAACTGCTTGCCTAGGATCTATTCTACGAGCTTCCAGCCATTTGAATTTTGTCTGCAATGCCAAAATGGCTGTAGATTCCACTCCTGCCATTGCAATCGAAGTCTCTTCGGTCGTCGTGAGAGCGTCAGAAATGTCATAACTTGTTGCTCCTCCACCCCTTCCGTAAGGAGGGGGAAGGTCAAAAAAGTAGCCTTTGGCTTTCACTCTTCCGCGATTGATATCTCGGATGCGATACCCATGACCGAACACTTCATGCTGTGCAACCACTGCAAAAAAGTTGAGAGGCATCCATCCTAAGTAAAGTTCGCTAAATCGCCCAAAGCGACAAGCAGCAGAATGGGCATAGTAAAGAGGTGTTTTCCTTAGAAAATAGCCCTCAATCCTCTCCATGGAGCGGTGAATAAAGAGAACGTCTTCCCCTCCGGAATAGGGAGAAAAATGGATATCCCACCCCAGCTTATAGATCGAATCATGAAACGGACGACTAGCAAAACAAGAAATCGCGACAAAATAGAAAAAACATATTAGATTTTTTTCGAAATTCCCTCATTATTCCATTGCTTTGACATGCACCGCTTCTGGGCCTTTTCTTCCCATAGCGCTTTCATATTCGACCCTCTGCCCATCGGCAAGGTTATTGTCAGGGGTCTCAATATTTGTTACATGAACGTAAATATCCCTGCCGCCTTCATCAGGCGTAATAAACCCAAATCCCTTATCTTTATTAAACCACTTCACAGTACCTTTTGGCATAGACCTCCCTGATAGAACCTTCAATGATTAACTTCGGTATAGCAAGTCAAGGAATTATTGAGAAGAGGCAAAAATGGATCCTTGCCTTTTAGTTTGGACCTGTTAAAATACCGAGGTTTTTTATGAAAATAGCGAGCCTTCCGACAACCACGTATTCTTTTTTAGGAAGGGACTTTGAGATGTCGGTTCGCGATAAAAAAGTCGTTGCGGTTGCCCTTGCGTGCATTGGTTTATTTGTCCTGCAGTTAGGGCTTTCCCTATCCCTTGCTTTGTGTTTTACTACGACCGTTACCTTGCTAACCTACCTTTTTCCTCGGGAAGATCAGGATTGGTTGAGCTGGCCAAACGATAAGAGCGAGGAGCATTCCATAAAATGGATCTCCGCTTTACTGCTTGCAAAACCTTTTTTGATAACCTTGTTGTTCTTAGCTTTGGGGCTTCCCCTGCCCGGTGTGCCGCAAGTTGGTATTTTGGAATATTTGATGAGATACCCCATTACTGGATTGTTAAAAACGTCTTTATTAGCTCCCTTTACTGAAGAAATTCTTTTTCGAGGTTTTTTGTTTGAAAGGTTAGAAGATCTGCATCTTTCTCGGCGGGTGAGTCAGGGGATTCAGGCTGTTCTTTTTGGTCTGGCCCATTTGAATAAAAAAATCGAAGAGGGGTATGAGATGGCCGTTGTACTGCCCATCACCATTTTCGGCTATTTTCTCGGGAGTAGAAAAAGCAAATCTGGCAGCCTAGCGGGGCCTCTGGCGTTGCACTCGGCCAGTAACCTAGGCGCTGCTTCCTATATTTTTCTACGTTTCGCGCCTATCAATTAGGCAAGCTCTTCTTCGAGAGCTTCTTGCGCAAGAACGGTAGTTTCCCCTTCGCTCTTGGCAACTAAAACGGCGCAGCAGCTGTCGCTAAAGACATTGACAGTCGTTCGAGCCATGTCGAGGAATCGATCCACTGCAACAAATAAACCTATACCTTCTAGTGGGAGCCCCATGATTTTCAAGATGATGAGTGTAGCGACAATGCTTCCTGATGGAATCCCCGCTACACCCATAGAGGTGATGAGTGTCATGAAAACAACTAAAAATTGAGTTAAAAAGGACATTTCAATCCCGTAAGCTTGAGCAATAAACATGGCAGCCACACATTCGTAAAGCGCTGATCCTGACATATTGACAGAAGTGCCGAGAGGAACTACAAGGCTGCACACGCGATTGGAAACGCCTGCTCGTTTTTCTACACAGTCAAGGGTAATCGGGAGGGAGGCTGCGGAGGAACTGGTAGAAAAGGCTGTGATAATCGCTGGCATCATGGCTTTATAGTGGCGGATCGGACTTACTTTCCCCACAAACTTTAAAAGAAGGGGAAGCGCGATGAACATAAAGACGGTAAAGCCCAAAAGTGCAGTCATTGAAAATAAGGCGAGCGATCCAAGGGACTGCAACCCCCTTTCCATAAATACCTTAGAAACCAGACAAAAAACCCCATAGGGAAGGACTTTCATGATGATATGCGTTATTTGAATCATGGTTTGAAAAATGCCCTGGAAAAAACTTTGGAGCGTAGAGGCGTTTTTAGGATCAATTTTTGAGAGGGCATAGCCAAACAGGACGCTAAAGAAAATGAGCCCCATCATTTCTCCGCGAGAAAAGGCGGCGATGATATTCGAAGGGACGATGGAGACAAGCATGTCGACGAAAGCACTCGGCCCGTTTTGATCCATTTTTTCTTGTAGTAGAGAAAGAGTTTCCCCTCCACTAGAAGTCGTGGGGGAGTGCATTCCAATACCTGGGCCAATCAGGTTGACCAACGCAAGACCGATTAAAATAGCCATTAGACTTGTCCCAAAGTAAAAAAGAAACATTTTTGCTCCCAGATGGCCTACGGCTCCCTCACTACCCATGCGGGAGATTCCCGTGATAATCGAAGAAGATACGAGGGGAACTACAATCAGAGTTAAGGCGTTTAGAAAGATCTTTCCTAACACATCGATGACTGCATAGAAGTGGCTGGAAAAGGAGCCTGTTTGTTGGCCAAGCCAACTGCCCACTGCGATCGCTGCAAAAATCGCAATGAATACAGACCAAGGGCTCTGGTGTTTTTTCTTATTCATGTTTATCTCCGAATAAAAAGATTGATTTCAGGGAAGAAAAGAAAATTTAGCTCCGAGCTCGATTCCATATTTTCGAAACCACCCTTGAGGCACCTCCAGAGCATAGAGTGCTGGAGCGATGCTTTGATAGCGCAATACTACATTGCCTGTCGGTGGATCCATGTCCAAAATATGCAGGATCGCCTTTTGATCGTCAAAAAACGCTATCGAAAGAGGAACGCGCGTATTTTTCATCCAGAATGAGCGTTGCGCTGCATCCGGGTATACAAAAAGCATGCCCGTGCCTTCAGGCACCTCTTCTCGAAACATAAGCCCTTGAGCCCAGAGAAATGGAGTATCGGCAATTTCGACATCGAGTACTTGATCCTGAATTTTAATTTGGACTCCATAGAGAGAAAGAATACAAGTAAAAAAAATAAACACATGCATAAGATACAGAGTATATGCGAACTTCTATTTTTTTTCTTCTTCTGATGTTTTCACGGCTGCAGGCGGTTCAGGTTCCGGCCAAACATCTTTTTCCTGACCATTCCACCATTGCATCGCCCTGGTTTACGGGCCCCTTACTGGCCCCTTCAGCCGCTAACGTTCCCAGGGGGCACGTAAATTTTGAGCCTTACATTTTTGCTCGCGCCGATTCGGGTCATTACGATAACGATTGGAAAAGTGTCAAAGAACCGACTTCATGGACGAATTTTTTCCAGCCAAGTGTACAAATGGGAGTGAATAATATCTTGGAAATCGATCTGATCCCCACTCTTTTCTATAACTATAATCACGGCACCAGTAAATGGGTGTATGGGGATATGCTCCTTGCCTTTGCTTTCCAGTTGTTCTTAACCAAGCGCCCTGTTACAGAATGGAATACAGCCTTGCGATTGGAAGTGTTGGGAACCATTCCCTTCGGCCAGTACCAGAGGCTCGACCCGAAAAAAAAAGGAACAGACATCGGCGGACAAGGCTCTTGGCGGCCGGGAGCTACTCTAAACTGGGGGAATCTATTTTATTTAGGGGGAGGCCATTTTGCAACCTGGCGGCTGGATTTCATCTATACCTGTTCAACTCCTGTTCGCGTGCACGGACTCAGTACATTTGGGGGCGAGGAAAGAACGGTTGGAACCGTTTATACCCCCCATCATTTCATTATTGACACAGCGGTGGAGATCAGCGTAACCCAAAATTGGGTGCTTGTCATGGAAGCAGTAGGGGATTGGAAAAGCAAAAGGCGCTTTAAAGGCATAACGACTGCTCCAGTCAAAGAGCCTGCTGGTATAGTCTATAGCTTGGCCCCAGCTCTTGAGTATAACTGGAACGCAAACATCGGTCTCATCTTCGGCGCTTGGTTTAGCGTATCAGGGAAAAATAGCCCCCAATTTGCTAGCGCGGTCATTGCATTTAACTACTTTAAATAAATGATTGTAATTCACTTTTATTCATAAATATAATATTGTTTTATTTCTAGTCAATGCGCGAGGGAACTATGATCTATATGAGTACAATTTTATCTGTAATTTTCTTTCTAGCTACACCGCTTGTATCTTCTGAAGCAGAGAGTCCAAAAAATGAATGGATTGAATCCAAGGATCGGTTGGGAAAAGAGGTTGTAGCGGCTATTCGGAGTGATTATGAAAATGGAAAATTTAATGGATACCTTTTGGAGATGGAGGAAGCGTATAGCAAAGCGGATCTCAAGGAACTTATGGAGGCTCGAGCGCAGGGGAGTATTGAGGATGTACCGGAGGATTGGGAGCGGCGGTTTTCCGACTTAAGGAGGGAGAGGAATAAGAACCTTATTCAGAGTCTTTCAGAAGATGACCGATCCTTATTTGCATCCAAGGTTCGTTCCGTAGCCATCGATCTTTTGTCATCTGAACAGGAAGAGGCCGTTTCTAAGGTGAACTCCTTGATCTCAATGGCTCCTAATAATGGGAAAAATGTGGATGAAAATGTGTTGATCGATATTGACATGGAGTATGAGTACAAATTACTTCAAGGAGAGCTCTTGGATCCTAAAACAAAAGAGTCCAAGCAAATTGCCTTACGTATGGAAAAGATGGACAAAATGTTGACCGCTTCAAAATCTTTTGAAAATCCTATTTTAAAAAAGGCCGTAGCGACTGCCCATGCGACGCTGGATGCTAGACTGGCTCGGAATTTAGATGGCGCTGATCTTCATGCACTGTCTAAGAAAAAACCACAAAACGAGTCCCAGGAGCTTGTGTTTTCTATTTTGAAATCCTATCAAGGGCAGTTCTCTGATATATACCGAAAATGATTCAACAGCTGGGATTTTGCCTCTCTCGGCAGATGAGTTCAAAAACCCAGTTCCTAAAACGTTTTTTTCACCATCTGAATGTTAAGACCCCAATCAAAATGATTGTGGAGCGTATATCCATAGTAAAAATGCAATTTCCAAGCAGATGAGAAGTATGTATATAAGTGTATCTGAAATTCATTATAAGACTGGCCTACGATGTGATTTTTGTAGAGGCGATAAAATCCATGGTGGGATTCAAACTTCAACTCCCAAAAGGGGTTTAGCCGAATGAACAGGTTGGATAAAAGCGTAATGCGTCGATCTGACAGGGGAGAATCTAGAAGTTCGTTTTCTGGTCGGGTCACGTCTAGGATGAAATTTTCATGGTCGCTTTTTCTCCAGTCGTATTTGGAGCGGTAGCGGGCTTCTAAGTTCAGTGCAATATTTTCATTAACGGTCCACTTAAGGTGGGAATTAGAAACATCCCAGACCTGATTATGAACATTATAACAATTTTGCAAAAAGAGGTCTAAAGAGGGGAGTTTCCATGCAAGAAGAAGATAGATTTTGGGGATCATTTGGGGAAGTACTGGATCATGAAAAAAAGCGTTGGCGTAGAAGCTCGCGGTAAAATTGGGTTCTTTACAGGGCTGTTTTTGGGAAAAAAAGAGGTGTCTTACACCAGCCTCTATCTGCTGGATTTTTTGATACCCGTCTTGAATCGAAAAAATATAGTGGGCATCAGGCCCCACAGTCGGCCGAGCGAGCGCTTCATATTCTAGGTAGGGCTCAATGAGGTGTTTATATGTGTCATACTCTTTGATTCCGAGCATTTGAGCTTTTGCCCCATATCCCAACACTCCTAACCACTTAGGCTGGTGGGTTGGGCTTGTGCCATAAAAAATGGCTCTTGCTGAGATGTAGGGGGTAACTGTCATTCCTTTGAAACGAAGTGGACGAAAGAGTTTTTCATAGGCTTCTATTCGTGGTGACTGAAAATCGGCAAGGGAGGATGTGAGCTCATCTGAGTAGTCAAAATCGAGATAGGAAGCTCGAAGGAAGCCTGTAGAAAGGATGCCAGTTTTTTTTATTTCTGTAGGATGCACGTGAAGAAAGCCGGTAGGAAGCTCTTGCTTCATCGACTCAAAGGGATTGGCTCTTGGTTGCACTTTTAAGGAGGTAATGAAATTTTCTTCCATGTGGTGGATGTAAAGAATGGTTTTAAGGGCTGTATTGAGTTCGAAATCTTCTGAATGGAAATCTCCAGGCATTCTCACATCGCTATATTTATCCCAGGTGAGGGTTGTATGGGTCTTAGCTGATTTGGATTCTGAGTGTAAAGCCCCTTGAATGCGGTAGCGAAACGCTGCATCCTCCGCATTGAATAACCGGTTGGTTCCGATGTAGTTTCTGGTCATAAAAGTGGTTAAGGTATTTTCTGGGCAGTATTTAGACTCAACTGCTCCACCCCATCCCTTTTTCCATCGATATTCAAGCCTCCCATATAGGGCCAAATCCTTCCATGAGTACAGTTGGTAGCGGAAGCCTACAAGGGGGCCTTTATTCCAATTGACATAGTATCGAAAAATCGGTTCTTTGAATTTTTTTAAATGCACCTTAAAAGAGGGGAGCCATAGGGTGGGGAGTCCAAAGAGTCTAAGTCGCACTTGTTGTGCATGGAAAAAATCATTTTTAACAACATGGACACGGCTGGCTCTTAAATCCCATGTACTCTTCTTACTTTCACAGGTGGTAACAAAGGCGTTGATCGCGCGGTAGCTACCATCAGAGAAAAGGAAAATCTGATCCCCGCCGATATACCAGAGGGCGCTTTGGGTTTTACCATCATAGAGAGTTCCAGTCATCTGACTAAAGTCAAACTCGAGCTCGCTTCCGACGAAGACGCGTCCTTTATATTGGATGAGAAGATCTCCCTCAGCCTCAATTTTTTGTACCATTTGGCCATTTTCCATGCGGTGAAAGTACTGGATGGACTGAGCTTGAATACGAATGTCTTTGTTTTGGATTACACCCCCTTGAGAGGTATAAATGATACCCTGAGAATAAGTGGGATCACGAAGATCGACAGTGATCCCGCAGCTATCCAGAGAATCACCAGACGGATTCGGTGTATCGGAAAATAGGAAGACGCCTATCCAGAGGACTAAAAACCATTTCATGCTCCACGATCATACGAGCTGCAACCATTTATGCTGAAGCAGGAACAAAGGGAGGCCTTATGTAGGCCAAGGAAGTCTACCGAAGAGTATTTCCGTTCCGGTACGCGGCGTAGGCCCTAAACCATCTCCACATTGCCTTCCGTGCATGCTGCGGCCAATGGACTACTTCCCATGCGATTAGAGGTCCTCACATCGGCACCCCCTTGAATAAGTAGCCGTACAATTTCTGGTATGCTGTATTGGCAAGCAGTAACGAGGGGTGTGTGTCCAAAATGGTAAAAATTTGGAGAAATGCCTCTAGCCAAGAGATCTCGAATGGGTTGAGCATCCTTCTCCCGGCAGGCAACCCATAAGCGTTGTTGATCTTCCGTTGAAGCAGGCATCATATGCTCTATAGGTACTTCTCTTCCACTTGTGTAACTAGCCAGTAAGGCCAACGTACGAGCCTGGGATCTTATGTTTTTTGGACGAGAGAGAATTTCGTTGTCACAAAAAGCTTTATCTCAATTAGGAGCAACCCCTTGTTACCGCGCAATTATGGCAAGTCTATTCAGTAGCCTTCATCAGCAGTCCCATCAAGGCGTAGCGATTGTGGGCATTGCCCTTTTGGATCGCTTCCAAGAGAAACGAGATGCTTTTTTCATCCCGTTGATTCGCTAAAGTAAAAAAAGATTCAATGAGAAGGCGGGATCGCTCCTCAGGGGAGAGTGAGTAGTCAGATTGATCCATTCGGTATTTCCACGGAAGGAGTTGGCGCAGCTGGATGAGCTGCGACCCTTTTTGATGCATCACCCAGTGATTTACATATTCCTCGTAGGGACCCTCTACTTTCAACCTGTAAAGAGCTAGGTGGCAGTAGTCTCGTATGAGAGGAGAGGTGATTTTGTTAGACCCATATTTTAAGAGCGCAATGGCCTCGTCCGTTTGTAAATTTTCTAAAAGAGCTATGGTTGTGGGGATGAGATCATGTTGCCCTCGATTGAATATATGTCTTGCCAAGGTAAGAAACTCTTCTTGAGGAAGGTGGATGGCTTCTTTTAAAAATTGTTCTCGGATCGCAAGGGAATAGCTTAAATCGAGCGTTTTGTCTTGGGCTCGCAGTTCAGCTGAAGGAACTGCCTTGAACGCAAGGAGGGTTCGACCCACAGATTGAAAAGGGTGAAAGGCAAGATTACGCGAGTCTTCAATGAGAATTTCGATCAAAGTTGGAAGGCAGCGTGCATCTCTTCGTTGCAGAAGTGCAATTCCAGCATTGATTCGGACCTGAAGATCCTGGGATAACACGAGCTCTGCCAGGAGCTCTTCTTGGTTCGAAACTGTTCCTAAAGCGGCGATGGCAAAGAGGTTGAACTGTTTGGCTAGGTGCTCGATGTGAGCTACATGCGTACGGTCTCCTAGTTGTAGAAGGGCTAAACTTGCGGCCAATCGAACCGAATCTGTTGGGGAATGCACCAGTTTTTTTAGCTTCTGCGTCGAAAGGCTATCTCGCAAAGATCCAATGGCAAAGGCGCTTGCTTCGAGTTCTGCAATGTGCGTATGTGTTAGTCTCCTTCGAAGGGTGGGAAGAAAATCGTCCCTGCCAAGTCGCGCAACGTGGAGAATGGACTCAATTCTCGTTTGAGGGTCAGGGTCTTCAATGAGTCTACCCAAAGTTTTTGTGGCATCACTCGTCCCGAGAAGAGCAAAGAGGGAGGGGAAAAAAGGTTTAAAGGCCGGGGGCAATCGATACATCAGTCCTTCAATCTGCCCAACAGCGTGAGGATGTTTGGATTGGGCCATGTAAAAAGCGGCCTCCATTCGAATCGCAAGAAAATCAGAACTCATCGCTTCATGGAAAATTTCTGCAGTACGGTCATCTTCAAACTGTGCAAGAAAATGGAGCGCTAGAAGCTGAATTTGCGGATCAGGATGGCGAACCCCTTTTTCTAAAATATCGATGGCGTAGCCAGAGCCCGATAGCCCCGCACCAAACAGGGTCATCGTGATCGTCTCCATATCGCTGCTTTGAATGCCTTTTTGAAGGAGGATCGATCCCATCTGCCTTAAAACTTCAAAATCATGGCGACCCGTTAACGCGGTGTATTCACAATACTTTTCAATGGATTCCTCACATTGATTTTGCTGCATTAAATAGAGTGCATGGTGCTTGATATCGCAATAGCGGGAAGCTTCCGTAGGATTCGAAAAAAGAGAGATGCTTACCCAGATAAGGCATTTCCCAAATATTCCCATAAATTGACGCCCGCTTTTATGATGTTGTCATAACACCCTTCGATTCTTTTGACAACCAGACTTCCACTTTTTACTGGACTTTGGGCATTTTCTGCGGGCGCTTTTCGATGGGCCCCGGGTATCTTCATTTCTTCCGATCCTTTTCTAATATATTCTATAATAGACCTAAATTTGTTACTAATATAAACTCGTGCCGTTTTTGGATAGAGGTTTCACATGCCGTCGCCAGTTCAGTCCCCTCCGATGCCGTCGCCAGTTCAGTCCCCTCCGATACAGCCTCCCGCGATACAGCCTCTGGCGCCTTTGGGGATCGCCTCTCATCCTTCGAGCCTCTCTTCAGGGACAGCTCAGCCAGCTCAAGGGCCCGGATACATAGAGACAGCTTTTATTTGGATCAAGAATGTGATTGTCAAATTTTTTCAATGGATCTTTGGTACTAAGCCAGCAGTAGTCCCGCCTTCAATGGCAGAGGCACTTCCGCCACAACCCCCTCCTCCAATGGCAGGGGCACTTCCACCCCCCCCCTCCAGTCAAGACCTAAAGGAGCAAGTGGTAGAAGTAACGGGTATGGATCTTTTACCCAAGTTGGACACTTGTAATAAGAGCATCCGAAGTCACATCCTTGTCACCATTGGAAGGGAGGTTTGGCTGGAATCTTCACGATCATTCAAAAGCTGGACGTGGTCTTATCAGGAGCTCGGCTATGACGCCGTTATTCAGAATCCAAACTTGTTACTGCCCTATGCTTCGAACTTACTTCCGAAAGTGTCTACACAGTGAGGTTTTTACTTCTCTCTCTATTTGATGCTTACTTTCTTGATTTTCTTAGGCCCTGCAGTTGGGATAGAACGAGAGCTGATTTCAACCCAGATGGGAGAACTCCATGCGGTATGTCCGTCTTCTTGAATTACACGTAAGTAATAATAGATAAATGGATTTTGTCCTTCCTTTCCCTCCAGGGCAATATCTGGCAGTAGATCCGAGTCGTCGATTTCAAACTCAACGGTATCTCCTTTAGCGTCTAGGGAACGATAGATCTTGCCATTGCGGATCAACATGGCCTCATGAATGGGGCGTGTTCCAATACAGTAGCCTGTAATGTGGCGATTCAATTCAAGCCCGGGTCTTGCTTTAGTATCGAGTTCTGAGCCCATGCCAAACCCAGCAATATGCACTCCAAGGATTATCCTTTCTCCGGTCGTGGCATAACACGATCGATTTTGGAGCGCTTCAAACAAGGAGGCGCGGCTATGTTCTTTTGCCAAAATAGCCGTCAGCCCAGGTGTATATTGTGATTGATCCGTATCAAAAAGTTGGCTATAGGGGCCGCGATCGTCATAGCCCCCAGCGACAAAACCAAAACGGCATCCTCGATTCAGGGCCTGTTGGATGGATCCTTCAACCGCTTCTCCGATAGCTTGCTTTCCTCCCTGGATCGGGCGGAGATTGCCTTCTTTAGCGCTACACTCAGAGGAGCCCCAGGCGTTATAGATCTCGACGACTTTCTCAAATTCATTATTGAAATCCTGAAAATCATAGCAGGTCGATTTGCCCATTGTAAATGTTGGAATGGCAATCATCTCTTTAGGATTATTTGTCTTGTAGATTTTCTTCAATGAGTTGGTTTTGGTGTCTTTTCTTCTCATAATAGGCTTACCATCTTTGAGAAAGACGAATTGGCGCATCCCTTCTTCTTTGGGCTCACCCTCCCATTGAAAGCCCAGCAGGGCGACAAAACGGTCATCTTCATTGAACTCAGCAACCTGCTGCACGATCCCTTTCCATATATCGTTAGAAGTTTCTTCTTCACTGTCAAAGGAGGAAGTAGCAAAGAACTGTAGTGCTTTATCATCTCGCATGTGCCTTAAAAAGGACTCCACATTTTCCTGAGAGTCCAATCGTTCCGATTCCCCGTGGAGCGCCCCCCAGTAAAGACTGACGGCTCCTTCAGGAAGGCATTTAATAGGGGGAGAATAAAACTGCTCGTGGTTTGTAAGATTTTTGAGCTGGATCCGATAAATCCCCGGTTCGTTAAAATAGAGATTGGGTAGGGCGATAAATCCCGTCTCAGGGATAAAGAGCTTCCAGCTCAGGTTTTCTCGAAGGTGCTGGTAGCTCAAATCGATTAAAGTCCCTTCGGGGGCATTAGAAGTGAGGTTCCCGTAAACATCCTCAAAACGGACAATTACATCAAAACGCTTATTTCGAGAGACGAGCGAAGGGGCGATGATCCGTAAGTTGTGTAGAGTGTTCCCCCGAACATCGAGGAAAAAGGTTTCGCTCTCTTTGTATTCTCCTTTGCCTTTCGGGTCTATGTGAAGGTGAAACGGCCTTCTCCTCTGCACCATTTTTTGTGCTGCGCTGTCCTGCAGATGGAACGCAATCGTATCGCCTGACTTTAATTCGATAGGAAGAGTGAACTCAAAAGAAGTAGAGTTTGCCTCAGGGCTTTGTACCACGGTTGGGGTGATGGTTTTCTCATTGGGTAGCTCAGCCCAGATTATATTGCCTTTATTTTTCAGGTTCGTGCTGGGGATCTGCCAGTCGACAGGTCTGCCAGTACTCCCAAAATCAAAGCGAAGGTGCGCGCCTTTAGAGAGCAGAGAGGCTGTTGTAAAGACAAATTTCCAATTCCCCTCATTTCCGGCTAACGCATAGTTTGGTTCACAAAAGCAGATCGAACGGCGCATGGAAAACTCCTTGAGAATCCTATTCTGCCCATTTGAACTTTGTTTTGCAAGTTTCTAAAACTGTTTTTTTAAAAGAAAATAATTCGAAAACAGTTTAGACTTTCGTGGGAGTTTTCTTTGTGGTTCGCAAGATAAGGAGTTATCAGTGGGTTCTATTGGTTCATTTTCAGCACACCCATTATCCACATTGTTCTGGGGGAGCATCAAGAGCGTCTGGAATGTAGTTGCTTCCGTGTTTTCTCCCCCCGTTCTAAAAGAACAGGATTTCTCTATATCTAACAGGAATATCGTCGTACTGCCATCCAATGGGAGGAGTCCGTGGGAACCTCTGAATCGGCTTTTAGATGAGGAGGGTGTTCCTTCGTATCCTATGATTCCTTTTCCTGTCCTTGGTATCTCGATTAAAATTCCTAAATTCTTTTTAACGGATATTTCTCGGATCGGAGCGCAGGATACATTCTTTATTAACGATCAGAAGATGGTTAAGCCGGTTAAAACAGAGGAAGAGAGAACGGCCCTCATCCAAAAACTCCTGGCAGCTGCAAACGGTGATCCCCAATTAGTGGGCCAATGGACGCAAATTTGGAATCACCGTTTGAAAATCTTCTTGTGTAATGAAATTAAAAGACGAATCAAAGCATCGGAACATTTAAATCCAGCGCATTTGGATCCTGTCATTGGTCGTGATGGGCTGAAAAAAGTTGAGCTGGTGCTTAACACGCGTCATAACCTATTGCATCTTCGAATAGAAGGAGTGGTTATCCATGGAACGAATGATGAATGTGAGATCATGAACTTGCATATTGAATTTGAGGCCAATTGTACTGTTGTTGGCAAAATCATCAGATCCCACTTTCACTTTCAGCCGCTTTTCCCGACCGCGGAATGATTTTGATTTTTTTTAAAGAGCGCTCATTCGAGCTTAACACTTCAAGATCGAATTCATCGCGAGACAGTTTCCATCCTTTGGAAGGAATCGTGCCTGCGTAGTGGAAGACATAGCCCCCAATCGTCTCGTATTCGGGGCTGGCGGGGATTTTAATGCCGAGTTGATTTTCAATATCGATGAGGGTCATCTTGGCATCTATTACCCAGCCTCCATGAGGAAGCGCCCAATATTCTTCCCCTTCATCGATGTCCGATTCATCCTCAATTTCCCCGACAAGCTCCTCCAAAATATCCTCAATGGTGACAATCCCCTCTGTGCCCCCGTATTCATCAACAATGATTGCCATGTGGATATGCTTGTTACGAAATTCTTGCAATAGCTGTGCAATTTTCTTTTTCTCTGGGACGTAGATAACATCAGAAACAATAGTCTCTATGGGGGCATTCAGGTCGAAATGCGGTTTCGCAAAGCATTTCAGAAGATCTTTGTAGAGGGCGACCCCAATAATATCATCCAGAGATTCTTTGTAGACGGGAATACGGCTGTAGCCCTCTTCTGCAAAAAGCTTAGCTGCTACTTTGATGGATGTGGTGTTTTCGATACTAAATACATCGACCCGAGGTACCATCACTTCTTTTGCGACGCGTTCTTTAAAATTGACAAATGAGCTGATGAGTCTTTGGTCGCTGGGATCAAGATGGTGCTGAAGCTCTGACTCCTTAATCATCTCTCGAATTTTCCCTTTATCGGTGACCAGCCCCCCCTCTTCTTCCGTTTGCGTTTTATAGATTAAAAGACGGGCGAGTTTTAAAAAAAAACCAACAAGGGGGAATAAGACGAAAAGATAAATAGAAGCGAAGGGCGCGGCAATACGTAAAAAAGCTTTGCTCCATACGTTTCCCATCAGCCTTGCAAGAAAGTCAAAGACTACAGAAAGAGCAATAATGGAGAGTCCTAGAGTAAGGAGGGGTGCCCAGTCCTCTTTGGAGGGCATTTCGTCCACAAGATGATGGAGCCCAGAGATTGTAGAGATCGCATAAAAAAACGCGGTAATCGCATAGGCAAGGGAATAGATGTGTTTGGAAAAGGTGATGCAAAAATAGAGATTTTCCCAGTCGTGAAGAGGGAAGAATTTATGCAAAAGAGAACGAAAGAAAAACCAGGGCGCACCTCTCGATTTAAGCAGCTCTTTTGACTTATATCTTCCCAGACGAAGAACCGCACTGCTACAGGTCGTTAAAAAGAAAGATCCCAAAAGCAAAAGGAGGGGAAGCAAGGGGGTATCGGGGATCATGAAGCCTTCAGCGTCAGTCTTAACTCATCTAAATTACGCATACAACTTTTTTCTTTTTTGCGCATGGCCCTTCTTTCTTTTTCCTCAAGATCATCCCATCCCATCAGATGAAGGATGCTGTGGACGATGTAGAGCATCGTTTCTCGATAGGGATCAAGTCGCCCTTTTTTGGCGTACTCTTTAGCAATGTAAGGACAGACAAACACTTCTCCGAGATGCGTATCATCGAGAGGAAAGGAAATACAGTCCGTTGGAGACGGATCGTGAAAATATTGATGGTGAAGGTTTGCAATGTGTTCTTTCGTTACGAAGTAGACCGAAATTTCTTGGAAGGGAATCTCAAGATACAATAGAGTCGCCTTTACAAGAGCCCTTACAGAGCTCTTGCAAATCTTTAGATCTTTTTGTCGGTTATAGACAGAAATCACAGAGCGGAAGGTGTTTTGGGAAGGTTGGTGACTCTTTTATTCTCACCATCTCGCCACTTACCGAGCTTTCGAAGCACATCGACTCGTTCGAACCGCTTCAAAACATTCCTTTTCTTACCGCTTTTACTGCTTCTGCCGTAGCTGTTATGTCTGGTCATTATTCTTCTCTCATATTACAGGGATGAATCGGTTCTCAAGAGTGCTGAGATTTTTATGCGGCTTGTAGCCATGTTTCAATAGGTCTTTTTTGGGACCAGTCTTTACTCCGCCAAGGCGTGGTCTCCGTGGAGATTGATTCCTCATTTGGCCCTGCTTGCTTGTGCGAGTCATAATTACTCCCGTCGGGTTTTCAAAGGAACCATAGTAGTATAAAAAGCGCTAAAAATCAAGAGTTATACCATTTGAGCCATTCTCGCTGTAGCGAGAATGGCTCGTATTATTGCGCTTCTATCAGGAATCCATACTGTTTATAGGTGTCAAAGCGGGAGGAGGACAGATTTTTTTTGATGGCAGAGGAAAGGTCTTCAAACTCATATACAATTTTTAAAGGAGGATCCAAAAGAAGAGAGGTTGAAGAGAGATTAAAGGCCGCCTTGGCTCGATTCAAATTTTTTCTCTCTTTGGTAATGACAATGAGTGCTTCACACTCTTGATCGGATCGTTGATGAGGCAAAAAGCTTGTGGCAGGTAGCCTCCAAAGAAGCTCATCGACAAAGTGAAGAGCTCGATCGTCCTCTACTAAAATGAGGAAAGGTTCTTTTTTTTCAAAATGTTTGCTAGCTGTTTCCACGATTTTTTTCAGTTTCGATGGGTTATCGCTGACTTGAAAGAAGAGAACGCGGGTATTGCCACATATGGACCGCTGCTCTATGCCAAAACCCTGAGATTGCGTAGTAGCAAAGCGGTCCATTGGTACATTACGATGGGTAGGATCCATCGCTCCTTTCTGTTTCGAATTCTGGACTGATCATGCCACAAGAGACGAGGAATTTGACGACCTCTTCATTCGTCATCTCAATGCGGCAGACATCGGTTTCAGGAATAAAAAATAAAAAGCCGGAAATAGGATGCGGGGCTGTGGGAACAAATACAGGGACTAGAGGTTCTTTGATCTTTTCTTTGAGTTCTTGTGCGATTTCACCCGCTTCAAATCCTAAGCACTCGTTGGGTCTAGAGGGGAAAGGAACCATCACGGGGTTTTTAAAGGCTTTTTTTCCGTCTGCTGCAAAAAGAGCTGCAAAAATATCTTTTGAGACTTTGTATACCGTTTTGATAAAGGGAATGCGGAGTAGGAACCAGTTGCCTAGATTGATAAAGGGACGGACTAAAAAGAGCTGGGTCACCATACCTAATAAACAGATAAAGAGGCAAAGGAAGATTAACGAAAAAAGGCGCGATAAGAAAAGAGAGATTCCAAGCGGCAGTGTGAGATGGAGTTTTAGCTGAATCCATCCTATCAATGGGCCCACGATCTGAAAAAAGGGCTCTGTAAATAGATCGAAAAGAAAGACAATCACCATAAGGGTTAAAGCGATGGGAAGAAGGATAATGAGACCGGTTAGGAAGTGTTTTTTCACTCCGTTTTCCTTGTTTCAGGTTGAATTACGGCACAGGAAACAACGTATTTAATAGCATCTTGGGCTTTCATGTCCATCAGGATGAGATCTTTTTTCTGACACATCACCAAATAGCCTGTCGATGGGTTAGGGGTTGTTGGAATATAAATGGACACGAGCTCTTTCCCTTCTGCTTCCGAGCAAGTTTGCGGCGCGTTTCCTGCAATCAGGCCAATTGCATAGGCTCCTCTATAGGGAAACTGTAGAAGAACAACTTGTTTAAAGGATTGTTCTTTGGAACTCAAAAGGGAGGCGATAATGTCTTTTGTTGTTTTATAGAGTTTATTAACAAGGGGAATTTTTTCTAATATGAGATCGTTCAAGCGGAGCAGCTGATTGAAAAAAAGCCTTCTTCCTACCAACCCAACGACAAAGACAAGGATGAATAGGCTGATCAAGATGCAGACTTGGGTGATGGTTCTAATGACCTGAGGCGAGTTGATGGGAAGACGATCTGTGAGTAGAGAAACAACCCCAATAAAGGGTTTGGTTAGAAGCCCCACAAAGAAATGGGCAACCCAAATGGTCACTACCAGTGGTAGTAGGGTGACAAGGCCTGTTAAGAAGTATTTCTTCATCGTGTTTTAAGAATCATTGCATTTTTTCTTTCTCGCATCTGGCAGTGCCCACGCCGACTGAAGGAGGACGAAATCGACTTCCTCAAGACGCACTGATAACTTTTGTCCCATTTGATAGAGCTTTCCCGTCCGGGTTCCTTTAAAGGACATCGACTCGGGGCGGTATTCAAAATAGTCATTGCCGAGGTTGGACACATGGACTTGTCCTTCTAAATCGAATAAAGGGACTTCAAAAAATAGGGCAAACGGCTTGATTTTTGTGACGATAGCTTCATAGATCCTTGTTGGATCCTCTTGATAAAAGGTCGCTGCAAATCGAAGTTTTTTTAAGATGGTCACAGAACTTTCTGCGCGAAAAGAAACCCGCTCTTTTTCTGAACAGGCCGTTGCTACTGCTTCGAGGTTGAAATCCTTTGGAAGTTCCTGAAAAAGAAGACGTTGGATCATGAGATCTGTATATCTGCGAATGGGACTTGTAAAATGGCAGTAATGCTCCAAGGCTAGCCCGTAGTGACCTAAGTTATCCGTTGAATAGGCAGCCAGTTTCATGCTTCGGATAAAGCTGATGGATAGCTGGGAGAGGTGAGGGGAGTGTTTGGCTTGCTCAAAAAGCTCTTGGATGTCTTTTCTTAGAGGCTTATTTGGCAGCTGAAAGCCTAGCATTTTTGCAAATTGATAAAAGTCTTCAAAAGTCTCTAAAGAAGGTTCTTCGTGAATTCGGTAAATGAGGGAGAGTCCCTTTTTGGATAAATGGGTAGCAACGGTTTCATTGGCCTTAAGCATAAACTCTTCGATCATCTGGTGAGTAATATCATATTCCACTTTTTCAATCTTCTGCGGCACTCCCTTTTTATCTACAAGGATCGTACTACTTGGTAACGAAAAATCTATGCTACCTCTTTCAAAGCGCTTTTTCTTTAACACGCCGCAAAGCTCTACCATGCGATGAAGAAGAGAGGCATGAGGACTGTTTTTTCGATGTTCCAGCACTTCTAAAGCTTCATTATAGGTAAACCGTTTTTGACTGTGGATGCAGCTTCTTTCGATCGAATAATTGACAAGATCTCCTTGTGGGGTAAACTCCATAAAGACAGACTGAGTCAGTCTTGGTACATGAGGTTTTAAAGAACAAAGCTCATTGGAAAGTTCTTCCGGAAGCATGGGAATACAGGTGCCAGGAAAGTAGGTTGAATTACATCGAAGATAAGCTGCTTTATCAAGATGGCTGTAGGGTTTTACGTAATGTGCGACGTCGGCGATGTGAACACCTAGAAAAAAGTGCCCTCTCGGGTCTTTGGTAAGAGAAATCGCATCATCAAAGTCTTTGGCAGTGTCAGGATCAATTGTGACAATCTCCCAGGTGGTTAGATCTTTTCTTTGTGGGTCGATCAGCACAGCCTTTCCATACTGCTTGGCCTCGTCAATGGCTTCTTGGGTAAATCCATCGGGCAATTCAAATTCTTCAACGGCTGCTTGAATATCGATGGAAGGATCAGAGATGTTCCCAATATTGCGGGTCACCTCGGCATCCACGAGTCCCTCTTTATTTTTCCAAGTTTTCACTTGGCAAATCACGCGGTCCCCTTCCTCTAGCTCTAATTTAGAGTGGACTTGTACTGGTTTTTCAACGCCCAGAAGGGGAGCGTAGGCGATGTAGTGTTTTTTTATTTTGCGGAGGATCGTTCCTGCCAGGTGGGTACGGCTTCTTTTCAGAATGGCCACTACTTTCCCTTCGGGGCCTTTAGGAGAGGCCTCAGCCAAGATCTCTACCTCCACCGTATCCCCATCTACAGCTCCTTTTAGGTGGGGGCGAGGAATAAAGACATCCGCTCCTTTGTCTACGCGGACAAATCCAAATCCTTTGGGTAGAACATTAATTGTTCCCGTTTTAAGCTGATTCGAAATAGGGGACCTATACTTGGTTTGGTTGAGGACAATCTCCCCTTTTTCCACCAAATCGTCTAATGTTTGCTTAAATATGTGCGTATGAGCGCTAGGAATATTTAATTGCTGAGAGAGTTCCGACAATGTGGAGGGGGTATAACGCTTCCCTCGGACATACTCGAGAACAGTTTTTGAAAGATTTAAGGGTTTTTTTATGCTTCTTCCACTCTTTTTTCTTCTTGATCGCATCCTCTCATGATAAGAGAAAATTCTACCACTTGCAAGGTTTTTCAGTCAGGAAGGATACCTTTCCAAGCACTCTGCAAGGCCTCAATCGCTGTAGGGCTACTTAGCATGGCAGATGCAGTAGCAAAGATCTGTTGATGAAGCTCTTGCGCTGCTGTAGAAACATTTTGTACTTGAGGAGTATTTGTGGAAACAAGGGTCTCCTTCTCTTTTGGGAGGAGTTTTAGAAAGGTTTGCTGAAGGATCTTTAGTGAGTCGAAGTGAGTTTTCGTCTGGGATCGATATTGCTGACCTCCTGCATGGATGAGTCTTCCATCAGCGTTATAGGCGGGCTCTTCATCTCTACCTGGAACCTTTTCCACATATTTTAGAAAATCGAATGGCTCTTGGCATTTTGAATAGACGTAGGCTTTTACTACAGCCACCAGGATCTGCATAAAGCATGCAGGATCGGTTCCTTGACAGAGTTCGTTGAATGCTGCTAACTCTTCTTTGTCCAGGGTGTTTCGGTAAATAGTGCATGATTTTTGTATAAAAAGGATCGGATCTTTAGGCATGCAAACATAGGGCGAGCTTTTCAGCTTTGCCGCAGGCGTGCTGGATATACATTTCCATGCTTGCGATAGATAGTGATAGAGGGTACGTACGAGCAGTGAAAAAAACTCTGAAACTACCCGGATTGTTTTTGACACAACGGGATGGTTAAACAAAGCAAAGAAAGGTTCTCGCGGAGTCAAAGGGCTCTTGCTAGACTCAGTTTTGAACATGATGACCCCTTAATTGACGAGTCACTTTAAACAAAAGAAAAATTTTGTGTCAAAATATTGTTTTAAGAAAATGCCAAGAGCGTATTTTGGAGGAGCATGGCGATGGTCATTGGGCCAATTCCTCCGGGTACAGGGGTAATGGCTGAGGCTTTTGTTTGGACGTCTTCAAAATCGACATCGCCAACGAGTTTTCCATTCACTCTATTGATCCCCACATCCACGACGACCGCCTGTGGTTTAATCATCTCTTTGCGGATGGATTGGGGACGACCGAGTGCTGCAACGAGGATGTCCGCAGAACGGGTGATGTCGAAGAGGTGTTCGGTCTGACTGTGAGTCACTGTAACGGTAGCGTTGCAGCCCTCTTTTTTTTGCATGAGAAGGGCTGCTAGCGGCTTACCTACGATATCGCTACGGCCGACAATGACTACATGTTTTCCTTGGATCGGGATCCTATAGCTTTCCAAAAGGGTCTTCACTCCCAGTGGAGTACAAGGAATAAATCCGTCATCATGGCCCAGTAGTAGCTTTCCTATATTGACAGGATGAAATCCATCGACATCTTTCCTTGGGTCAATTGCAAACATGATGCGCTGAGGATTGATGTGAGGGGGCAAGGGAAGTTGGACTAAAATTCCGTCGACAGAAGGCTCGCGGTTCAGTTGGTCGATGGCAAGAATTAGGTCCCGCTCAGAAAGGGTAGGCGGCAGCGTTATGATTTCCGATACTATTCCAACGTTTAGACAAGCTTTTTTCTTTGCCTGAACATAGGAGAGTGAAGCGGGATTTTCTCCGACTAAGACCATTGTCAGGCCCGGTTTTCTTCCAGAAAAACTAGAGATCTTTTCTCTCATAGCCTCTTGGAAGCTTAAGGCAATTTTTTTTCCATCTAAAATCATCGTTTACACGCTTCCCACGCTCCGATTCAAAATAGCGATCCCAGCATCGTGGATATAGCCGTTGGAGGCAAAAATTGTTTTTTTAGCGTAAATATCAAAGGCTGTCCCATCCCAGTGAGTCACTTTTCCCCCGGCTTCTTCAAGGAGGAGTTTTCCTGCAGCTACATCCCAAGGGCTCAATGCCACTTCAAAAAAACCATCAAAGCGGCCTGCAGCAGTGTAGGCAAGATCGATAGCGGCAGATCCCATACGTCTGATGGGGATACCGAGTTTGACAATATCTACAAAATGGTCAATGCAATGGAAAGGATTTTTCACTAAGTCATAGGGAAAGCCTGTCGCCAGTATCGCCATGTCAAGACTCGAGATTTTGGAGGCAAAGATTTTACGGCCATTAGGCCGTGCGCGGTATAAGAAAGCGCCGTTTCCGAGCTCTGCGACAAAAAGCTCATCGGTGATCGGTTGATAGATCACCCCTGAAACAACTTTTCCTTCTTGAAGGGCAGCGATGCTGATAGAGAAGGCGGGGATTTCATGGGCGAAATTCACAGTGCCATCCAGAGGATCGACGATCCAAAATGTTCCGTCTCCGTTGTCTTCCCCTACAGCGCCGCTTTCTTCAGCGAGAAAGTGGGAGTTTTCCACATTTTTTGCCAGAAGTTCAAGAATCGCTTTTTCTGCTTTATGGTCATATTCTGTTACAAGATTGTGCTTCCCCTCTTTTGAAGAGATGACAAAATGGGTGCCAAAGCCTTGACGTAAAATTTCTCCGCCTAAAAGGGCTGCTTCGATGCCTGCTAGGGTGATATGGGAGAACGATTCTTTCTTTTTAACCAAAACATCCTCCAGGCTTTTGTAAAGTACCTAAACACTGTAATCGGAGAAAGAAACCAGGCAAAAGCATAAAGAGCATCGACAACAGGCATCCCGATTAAATCTGTACCCACACATCTTCCGTTAAAGGGTATACCTTTGTCAAAAAGAAAAAGAAGGGGGAGTGCCAGTAGCGTAGAACACAAAGAGACGAGCAAGGTAAATAGGCTTACATGCAGGGGGTGTTCATATAAAAAATGCTTCTTGAATCTGTACAAAAAGAGGCAAACTCCTAAGTAATTCAGGGCGTGAATTCCTATGGGACCGCTCGAAAATAGATCCATCATCACTCCAGAAAAAACGGAGAGGAGTAAAGCCTTTTGGAAAGGGGAGCTCATGATTGTAAGGGCTAAAAATGGGCTGAAGGCCAAAATGGCCATTATGGGAACAAATACTCCCTGAAAGAATAGCGCGGTGAGAGCAAGAAAAAAGGCAGAAGTTAACATGTTTAAGCGGTTTCCAAAAGAAGCTGGTGCCATTTCCACGCAGAACTGATGAGAGTGGAGAGCTCAGAATATTGTGGAGTCCATTGGAGGAGGTTTTGGGCAGCTTTCAAATCTGCGGTTAAAATACCGGGCTCCCCCGGACGTTTTTTTTCCATACGGATGTTGAGTGTTTTTCCACAAAATTTTTGCACGGCATCGATAATTTCTAGAACAGAATAGCCATTTCCTGTCCCTAAATTAATCGTATGGCTCGAAGCAAAAAGAGCCTTGATGTGAGCGTCCGCAAGATCTTGTACATGGACATAGTCGCGGATAGCACTTCCGTCTTTTGTCTGAAAGTCTGCGCCATAAACAACCACTTCTCTCCTAACACCGAGCGCAGCTTCAATGATTGTTGGGATTAGGTGTGTTTCGGGAGAGTGGTTTTCTCCTATAAGGGTCTCTAAATCGGCACCCGCTGCGTTAAAATAGCGCAAGATCACAGCCTGAATGCCATGGGCGCGCTCAAAATCTCGGATGATTTCCTCGCACATGAATTTCGATCTTCCATAAGGAGTAATCGGGTTGAGAGGATGCTCTTCAGTAATGGGGGTAAAGAGTGGGTGTCCATAAGCGGCGCATGTGCTTGAAAATACGAGGTGCTTGACGTTGTGAGCGCACATCGCTTCGAGAAGGGCAACTGTACTGCCAATATTATTACGATAGTATTTACCAGGGTTTCCCATTGACTCAACAACGATGGCATCAGCGGCAAAATGGATGACGGCTTTGGGGCAGTAGGTTTGAAATGCTTGATCCAGCGTTTTACGGTCAGCAAGGTCTCCTTGAACGAACGGTCCCCATTGTACAGCACTCTGATGTCCAGTGGACAAGTTGTCATAGACAACAGGAATCAAGCCGTGCTTTTGAAGAGTCTTTGCAGTCAGGCTACCAATGTATCCTGCTCCGCCTGGAAGAAGAATTGTGTCCATGAAGCGTTATCCTACCAAACCCAAAGCCCAGTGTAAGAGAATGGCTAGTTGCGAACCTTGGTTCGGGAGTTTTTCTAAATTACGGAATATGGAGGTTTTGAGTTTTTTGAGCTTGTCTTGAACTTTTTCCACTCCATAAAAAGAAACTGCAGTTGGTTTATTCTTAGATGCATCAGAGCGTGCGGTTTTGCCCAATAATGCAGTGGTAGATGTGGCGTCCAGAAGGTCATCTTGGAATTGATAAGCAAGGCCCAATTCGCGCCCAATCGTGTAAAGAAGCGGGCTCGGAGGGCAGCTTGCCGCCCAACTTCCGATTTCCAGACATGCAGTGAGAAGGGAAGCTGTTTTCCCACAGTGCATGTGAAGGAGTGTGTCTTCGTCAATTTCTTTTCCTTTCGATTCAATGTCAATGGCTTGCCCTCCAAGCATGCCTGGCGCGCCAGATCGCATAGCGGCAAGTTGGATCATGTGCAGCCTCTGTCCTTCGTTTAAATTCTTTGTACTGGCAAGGACCTCGAAGGCATAAGTTAAAAGATAATCGCCAGCTAAAAGGGCCATTGCCTCGCCGTATACTTTGTGTAAGGTGGGCTTGCCCCGTCTTAGGCTATCATCATCCATACAGGGGAGATCATCGTGGATTAAAGAATAGGTGTGGATCATTTCCATTGCACAAGCGGGATTGAGAACGCTGAATGGGTCGACCCCATAGACTCCTGCAGTGGCTAATGTGAGAAGAGGCCGAAACCTTTTTCCTGGTAATAAAAGAGAGTAACGGGCCGCCTCAAAAATCGTTTCATCTCTAGGTGGGATCAATTCGCGGAGGCGCTTTTCAATACTATCGATCATGGATGGCATCTGGAACCCCAATTGCAATGTAGTCAAACCCTTTGTTTTTCATGTCAAGAGGTTTGTATTGATTACGCCCGTCAAAGAACGCAATCCCTTTCATTTCCTTCTTAACAGGACTAAAATCGACCAGCCGAAACTGCTTCCATTCTGTAAGAAGGGCGATAGCATCCGCATTCTTGGCTGCTTCAAATTCACTGATGCACCAAGAAATATTGGGGAATCCATTGAGTAATTTTTTGGCGTTCGGCATGGCTACCGGATCAAAAACCTGAAGGTGAGCTCCTTGTCGGATGAGGTCCTCAATCAGGACAAGAGAAGGGGCCTCTCGCATATCATCAGTGTCTGGTTTAAAGGCGAGGCCCCAGATTCCTATGGTCTTGCCTTTGAGGCCGCCTTTTTTCGAAAAATAGTTCGTCATAATTCCGGCTAGCAGTTTTTTTTGACGGTTATTTACAGCGTCTGCTGCCTGTAGAACGAGCGGTTCTGTTTCGATTTCTTCTGCGAGCTTAATAAGCGCTCGAATATCTTTGGGAAAGCACGACCCGCCATAGCCAACCCCAGGGTAGAGAAAGCTGTAGCCGATTCTGCTATCAGAGCCGATCCCTTTTCTTACCTCATTGACATTAGCGCCCACTTTTTTACAAATGTCGGCGATTTCGTTCATAAAGGAGATGCGAGTGGCTAACATCGCGTTAGCCGCATATTTCGTCATTTCTGCAGACAGGGTATCCATCACTAGAATTCGTTCATGATTCAAAGTAAAGGGGGCATAGATTTCCTTGAGCAACTCTACCGGTTTTGAGGTATCAGAGCCGATGATAATTCGGTCGGGCCGTAAACAATCCGATACGGCATTCCCTTCTTTTAAAAATTCGGGGGCTGAGACAACGTCCAAGTTGAGGGTAGAGCGGATTGCAAGCATGACTGTTTTCACGCGGTGTGCTGTCCCAACAGGGACGGTCGATTTGTTTACAATGACTTTATAATCTTTGTCCATATACGAGGCAATTTGCCGGGCAGCAGTCTCCACATAACTGATGTCGCAAGAACCGTCTTCCTTCGAAGGGGTTGGGACGGCGATGAAGCAGCACCTGGCAGGGCGAACGGCTTCTTCATAATTTGTAGTGAAAAAGAGTCGTTTTTCCCGAATGTTCCTTTTCACAATTTCCTCTAGGCCGGGTTCGTAGATAGGGATAGCGCCTTTTTGAAGCATTTCAATCTTTTCATGGTCGATATCAAGACAAGTGACGATGTGTCCCATTTCTGCAAAGCACGCCCCTGTAACCAGTCCGACATACCCCGTTCCTACGATCAATATCTGCATCCCGCATTCCCCCCTCTAGAGACTGTACACTCAAGAGTACATTCGTAGCAGAAAATCAATTTCTCGCCAATGGAAAAAGAGATCCATTTTCGAGCACATATTGGCGGTCGCAGAGCGATGCCAATGTTGGGTCGTGAGTAACTAAAATCAAGCTTTGCTGCAACCCTTTTAAAAGACGACCCACTTGATCTCTATTTTCCCTGTCGAGATTCCCTGTGGGCTCATCGGCTAAGATTAAATGCGGGTTGTTGCAACGGGCGCGCGCAATGGCTACGCGTTGCCTTTCTCCTCCAGAAAGATGCTTGGCAGCAATATCTGCCTTAGATGCAAGGCCCACATCTTCTAAAAGTTTTAGGCCTTTTTCTTTTGGGGCAGGTATTCTGGCTATTCGGGCAGGCATCAGGACATTTTCCAACGCTGTAAAATCTTCCAAGAGGTTATAAGACTGAAAGATATATCCCAGTTCATGGCGCCGAATGAGGTGGGCATTGGCTTTAGAGAGGATTTTTTCTCCCATTTCGATTTGTCCGCTGTCTGGTTCTTCTAGCTTTGCTAGAATGTGGAGAAGCGTTGTTTTCCCTTCCCCTGATCTTCCGAGAATGGCGATGGATTGTCCAGATTCCAGAGTAAGACTGACGTTTTTGAGGACCTGTAGTTTCCCATAGGACTTAGAGATGTTTGTGGCTCTAAAAATCATTCAGCCCTCAATGCAGTGGAAGCGCGAATCCGGCTTGCTTTAATCGCAGGAACTAAGCCTGCGGTCAAAGATAGAATGGGTGTTAAGATGAAAACAAAAAGCAGGGCTGTTATGCTGAGTTCATTGGGAAGAGAGTGGCCAAAAAAGGCTGGGTTAAAAGCGTTATGGCCTTGAAGCGCGTTTAAAAGCTGGACCAGTTTGTCCAGGTGATAGAGAGTAAAGCAGGCTAACATAGAACCGATGAGGCAACTTAAAATTCCTATTATGGCGCCACACGTGCCGAAGATGAGGGCGATACTCTGAAAGCTCGCTCCCATCGTCTCCAAAATAGCAATCTCTTTTTTCTTTTCATTTACGAGAAGGGTGAGAAGGGAAATGATGTTACAGCAGGCTACAAGAAGAATAATGGAGGCTATAAGGAGAAATAGGGTTTTGTCGCTTTGAAATTGCTGGATGAAATCTTTAGAAAATTCAAATTCGCGATAGGTGTCGATCTTCCAATATTTTGAGATGTTCGCTTTTTCAAATTGTTGGAGAATGCGCTGCTTGACTTCCTCAATTTTCCTTAAGTCATCGATCCAAACAAAGATGCCATTAACGGGAGTGTTGTCGGGAGAAAGCGTCTGAGAAGACGCATGAATCATTCGAGTAATTTCTGAAGGGACGATGATGCATTTATTTCCTAAAGAGATGAGGCCTGGGTCGTAAAAGGCGCTGATGATCACCGGAATGCGCTGTTCTTGTGCTGAGAGGGCGCTAAAGGAGGAATAACCGAGAGTGCCAATATCACCGATTTCTACTCCATTTTTCTGATAGTTTTTGGGCAGGATGATGGGGATCTTGTCACTTACGATGGGCCGTGAGTCTACGATAAGGGAGTGGAAGCTCGGGTTTTTTTCAGTCTGAGAAAGGAGATAAGACATCTGCGAGAGGACGAGTCCTCCACTTCTATGGATTCTTAAAAGTGCTCCGCTGATTTCATAGTCTTGAAAGGTGAGCCCCAGGTTAGATAGTTCTTGCAATGCACTCTTTACAGGGTCAATTTCTTCTTTTAAGGGAAAAGAGTCGGGAATTTCTGCATCTTGGGCGGCAATGTAGGGATCTAAGGCAGGACTTTCTGCTTTTTCTCCAATGGTTTTCAGGGTATACCGCGACGCGGAGGAGATGGAATCAATTTTGTAATAGTAGGACTGGTAGTATTCCTCTGTTGGGGAGATGCGTAGGGGTGCGTGAAGGGCCGTGAGTTTTTGCAGCCAATTTTTTTCAATGCCCGTCGTGACAGACAGAAAAACGAGCACTAACCACACAACAAGGGAAATAACAAACACAGACATTAAGGAGACAAGAGCCGTAGAAAGAGATCGCCTTCTGGGAAGAAGGTATCTTAGAGCAATGCCAAACTCAAACAACGATTTCCACGCACTGTTCGAACACTATTTCGCTTCTTTAAAAACCACATGCTTTCTGAGAGCGCGGTCATATTTTTTGAGCTCAATCCGCCCTGTTGTATTGCGTTTATTTTTGACTGTCCAATAACACTCGTTGGACTCAGAACTTTTGAGTTTAACGCTTTCGCGTGCACCTTTTTTTGCCATATAATTACCTCAGTAGAAAGATAGAGATTACCTTAAATCAACTGTTTTATGCAACGGGGATTCGAGTTTTGACTTCCATGTCTAGTGGGTCTGAGATCCCAATATATTTTTTAAATCCCAGTCCAGCGATCATTGCAGCATTGTCTAAGCAGAGTTCTTTGGGGGGCCAAAAAAGCGGGGTGCTGTCAAAAGTGATTTCAAACATTTCTCGTAGGCGTTGATTGATGGTAACGCCTCCGCCGAAAAAGATGGCTTGACATGGAAAAGTTTGACTGGCCTTTTTTGCCTTTTTTACTATGTCCAAAAAGGCGGTTTCTTGGAACGAGGCTGCGATATCTTCTTTTTTGAAGGGGTTCTTTCGTATTGTATAAAGGACGTTGGTTTTGAGGCCTGAAAAAGAGAAATCGAGGGGGTTTTCTTTGACCTGGCCGGCTTTAAATGGGTATTTTCCGGGATTGCCGTTTTTTGCGAGAGCTTCAATGTGCGGGCCCCCCGGATAGGGGAGTCCCAATAGGCTGGCGACCTTATCAAACGCTTCTCCGATGGCATCATCTACTGTGGTGGATAGGGGGGTATAGGAGCCGACATCTAAAATTTTGATTAAAAAAGTGTGTCCTCCAGAAAGGACGATTCCCAAAGCGGGAAGAGGGATTTCGCTCAGCCCCATCATACTTGCATAAAGATGGGCCTCTACGTGATTTACGCCGATGAGTGGTTTTTTTAAGCTCAGACTCAAGCCTTTTGCGGTATTCATTCCAATTAAAAGGGCTCCGACTAAGCCCGGTCCCTTAGCTACGGCAATTAGGTCTAGTTGCTCTAAAGAAACATCTGCTAATTGAATGGCTTGAGAGATCACCCTTTCAATAGTTTCAATATGGCATCTACAGGCAAGTTCTGGGAACACGCCCCCATATTGTGCGTGGAGATCTGCGGAGGATGCGACTACATTAGAAAGAATCTGTTTGCCGCTGGCGACAACGCTAGCAGCCGTTTCATCGCAGGTGGTTTCAATGCCTAAAACATTCACTTGGTATAACCTTTTTTGGTGAAAAAATGGTCAATACTGTGGATCACTGTGATGACGACATTTGCAAGATTGATGAAGATCATGTTTTTTACAACTGCCTCAAAGAAAAGAATAAAGGCCATGGGAATGGCGGAATACACAGCGATTTTTTGGGCTACTTCAATGCATGGGCTTTCCCATCTTCCTTCGTATACTGTGCAAGAGATGTTCATATTTGGATGCCAAAGTGTGGGCAACATATTAGAAGTGGTCTACAAAGTAAAGTTTTGTCAATTTTCGGGCTCTTTTGAACCTAGATTATGAACGAATCTTGGTAATTGAACAAGTGGTAGGAATAAAAAAAGCCCTCATTCGAGGGCTTTTTTATCTTACTTACGCCTATTCTAGGCGTAACTGAGCACTGTTATTGATCAACGCTTAGATAGTCTTGGTGTTATTGACATTGAGCCAATTGCCGATGGAGAATGTGTCCAAGAGGGTCTTATACGCAGAGCTAGCTGTAATTGCAGTCGGGCCATAATAGTAGAATCCGAGGGCCGTCACTACTGCCACTCCCGCCGCAACCGCTATCTGTTTGTTAGAGAATCCTGCCGTCTGGTCTGTGAGTGTAGATCCTACTGTCTCTTCAGTGATGTCTTCAGCTTCAGCTTCAGTTATGACTTCAGCTTCAGCTTCAGTTATGACTTCAGCTTCAGCTTCAGTTATGACTTCAGCTTCAGCTTCAGTTATGACTTCAGCTTCAGTTATGACTTCAGCTTTTACTGTTGGTTCAGCACTTAGGATGACTTTGGTGTCTTCCACTGAGCTGTCTCCCACTGGAGTAGCTTGAAGAGCACTTGGTTGCTTTGGGGGTTCTTCTCCTGCAGCGGTTCCAGTAGCTGTTATCAACGGTTTCTCAGGCTCTTGTACTTTATCCTTTGGGGCGATCGCTAGCTTGTGGAAAACATTTGCTAGTTTAATCGATCCATTCGCAATAGAGTACGCGATATTTTTAAATGTCTCTAAAATCCCTAGGAAAAGAGCAGCAACTTTGTAAGTCAAAAGTTGAGTTATTTGTATGGGGAGGGACTCAGATGTCGACGGTTTATTGAAGAGGTTTCTTGTCGCGGAGTAATTACATGGGAAGTACTTGAACCGTGGTTCCTCGGTCGACTTCACTGCTTGCGCCGGTTCTGTTACTACAGAATTTATGTTACTGGCTGACATAATTTATTTCATCCTTGTTATGAGTTAAGACTTGCAATACGCCATATATTCTAAAATAGAATGAAGTTTAGGTAAATAAGAATAATTATTTTAAATTATTTTAGATGTTAGAATTAGGATTAAAGAAGCGTTGTGCTAGGCGGCTGACTAGAAATTCTACATTTTGCATTTTTTTCTATATCTTTCTTCTTTTGTAGAGGTCTTGTTGCATAAATCAAAAATTTTACCACTGAACACACCGAGTATAGCGAGGAGAAATTCGGTTGAATTTTTGATTTACAAGACCTTTTGTAGGCACCCTTATAAATAAGCGAAAAATACAGGAATTTTTTTTGAAAAATTTTCCTGCTCGCTCAATCGCCTTAAGAGAAAAAGAAACTGTCAGAAAAGTCTGCTTTACAGCAGACCTTTTTTGAATTATTCTGACACCTTATAGTCGTTTAAATTTTTCTTGATAACTCTAGGCTCTTTCCCCATGGATAAAGTTTGTAAAGCCCTTCACTTTTGAGGTCAATTCACTGACCATATTAGAGACTCGCTGGGTCACGCTGGACGGGACGACCTTTGCTGACTCGCCAGGCTGTTGTTCTTTAGCTTCTTCTTGTACTTCTTTAGCTTCTTCTTGTACTTCTTTAGCTTCTTCTTGTACTTCTTTAGCTTCTTCTTGTACTACAATCTGCGCAGATGCTTCTTTGTGGTCTAGAACTACTGCTGTTTCGTTTTTTGGAGCGACCACTATATTGGCTAGTCCAATGAGTCCGTTTACTGCCATGTACGTGATATTTTTAAGTGTCTCTAAAACCCCCAGGAAGAAAGCAGTAACTTTGAAGGCTGCCAGCTGAACCGCTCGTACGAGGCAATAAGAAGATGTTGGTTGTTTGTCCAAGAATGTCTGCGCCTTTGGGTAACTCAGTATGAGGTACGCGAACCGCGGTTCTGGTTGCGCAATTTTATCTAAAAGTTGCGCATAGTTAGGTTGGTTTGTCACAGCGTTAGCAGTACTAAGCTGCTCTGGAATTGATGAGGACATAATTTTTTCACCCTTGTTATTGTATTTTAAAAGTATCAGGGTATTTTAAGATAATATGGAGTTTAGGTAAATAATACTAATTACTTTATATGGCTCGCTGCATCAGAATCTAAAATCCAAAACGTTTTATGATCTACGGTGCCGACGCAGCTAGCTGGAAATTCTGATATGACAGCAGCCTCAAGCACTTTAGGGACAATGAATTGTTTGCTTTTACCAAGGGCGTAAATGACAGAGTGAAAACTTTGATTGATGCAAGGGAATGTAAGAGACATCCTCCAAGATTTTTTTTGAGGAATGTAGTTTGCAATGACGAGTTTATCTTTAATCGCGAGGCCTTGGGTATTTGGAAAAAGCGAGGCGGTATGACCGTCCTCTCCAACTCCGAGCATGACGAGATCAAATAAATGTTTTCCTAAGATGGATTGAATTGTTTCTTCGTAATCTAATGCATTTTTTTCTATATCCTTCTCAGTTTTCATACGAAAGATTTGAGAGGAGGGAATAGGCACTCTTTGAAAGCTTTTCATGGCCATGTGAAAGTTGCTGTCGGGGTGCTCGGGGGGGGCTGCCCTTTCATCACTCCAAAATAGCCAAACTTTAGACCAATCCAGCTGCGCTTTGGCAACGAGAAGCTCATAGATTTCACTTGGAGTGGAACCGCCTGACAGGGCCACCGCAAAGCGGCCCCTTGTTTGAATGGCTCTTTTGGCTGTATGGACCCAATGACCGGCTGCAAAATCCACTGTCTCTTTTCTGTCTCCGGCGATGATGTAGTCTCTTCTAGCATCCCACGAGTTTAGCATATCCCTCCACGATCCAATGCCAGGATGGCAGTGAGCGTATTCAGGTAATGAGTGCTCGTCCCTTTTGTAATAATTTCTTTGACAAGCGATTGGCCTGTAGCTGTTTTTCCAAGGACAAACGGGTAGGGCATTTCACATTTTTCTTTGGAGGATGTTTTGATCATTACATGGTGAGGCTCGCAGTGAATGCGGCTCATGTCAAAACTTACGCCATCTTCTGTTTCTATATAGACAGCCGTAATCATACCGGAGCCCAACTCCTCCCATTCTGTCTTTTCCAGTTTCGCTGATCGGCCTTCAAAGGTAAAATCACAGGCCTGAGAGGCCTGTTGCAACTTCCACCCTAAACAGGAAGCCACCCAAGCAAGAAGATAGAACGATTGCACTTTTGTATGGCAAAATACCTCCGTTTCCCGAGCATTGTAGGTAATATGCATATATTGAATCTGATTCGGGTCTCTCCCAGAATGGAATAATGAGGTAATGAGGTCTCTCCAACCTTCTATCCTCGCCCAATTTAAATCAGCTGTATCTGTACTTTTTTTGATGGAAAGAACCTTTTGAGAGAAGGCTAAAAGACTCGCTGCAGATTCTGAGTCAAAAATAATCCGATGTGCCAACTTGGACAGGGATGTGAACAGGGGGTGGTCAATCGAAGGATCTTCCGTCCACAACATTAAAATGGGCAGATCTGGAACCAAGTGAGGCAGGATGACAAAGGGCACTTTTCCCAATTCCGATTGGGATGCGACAATGTCAATGTAATCACAGGCAATATTTCCACTTCCCACAACAGAAATAGCCGTTGTAAGCCCTTCTTTTTTCGTATCGGAATCAACTGTAATAAAGAGCACCCGGCAGGGGTATTTTTCTGAGACTTTTTGAACGATTTCGCGAATGTAGCTTGTGCGCGGACTTAATTGATTGACGACCATCAGATTAAAAAGGCAGGCACGCAACTTCTCTTTGGACAGACTCTCCCAAAGCTTAATTAATTCTGACTCAATATTTCTTGGTTGGACAACTTGTGGGGTAATCATAACAGCCGCCAAGCCCGATTTTCTTTCTCCATCAGCTCATCTGCCTTTTTGGGCCCCCAGCTGCCGGATGGGTAACTGGGAAAATCTGTCGGCGGATGGATAGACCAGTACTGTAGGATAGGAGTATAAATCGCCCAAGACTGCTCTACTTCGTCGACGCGGGCAAAAAGAGTACTATCGCCTGAAATGCAGTCCCAAATGAGACGCTCATAAGCCTCAGGTGGGCTTTGACCAAAATAAGAGCCATAGCGAAAATCCATTTTGACAGGCTGAATAGGACTGCTAGGGCCAGGCACCTTACAGTTAATTTTCATCGAGATCCCTTCATCTGGCTGGATCCGAATCACCAGTACATTGGGATCATTTTTTTTGCCATGCATGTTGAAGAGGACCCCGGGCGCGTCCTTAAAGATCACGGCAATTTCAGTCCCCTTCTTAGGAAGCCTCTTCCCTCCTCTTAAATAAAAAGGGACTCCTGCCCAGCGCCAGTTATCGATAAAAAGCCTTAAGGCTAGGTACGTTTCGATCTTTGAGTTGGGGTCTACATCTTGCTCTTCCCTGTACCCACGGGCTGGCTCGCCATGGATAAATCCTTTTCCGTATTGCCCACGGATCACAGTTTCCTTCAAGTCCTCTTCTGAAAGAGGTCGGATCGATTTTACTACTTTTACCTTTTCATCCCGAATCGCATCCGCGCTAAGAGAAACGGGGGGCTCCATAGCCATAAGGGAAAGAAGCTGCATCACATGGTTTTGAACAATATCTCTTAAAAGGCCTTGCTCTTCAAAAAAGTGACCCCTTGTGCCAATGCCAATATCCTCAGCCACTGTGATTTGGACGTGATCGACGTGTTTATAATTCCAAAGGGACTCAAAAATAGCGTTGGCAAACCGGAAAACTAGGATATTTTGCACCGTTTCTTTCCCAAGATAATGGTCGATTCGGTAAATTTGGGATTCATCCAGGTGTTTGGAAATCTCTCCTTGAAGAGCGGCTGCAGATTGAGAGTCGTGGCCAAATGGCTTTTCTATGATCACTCGGGACCAACGATCCTCGACTTCATGAACATTATAGACCAACCCATGTTTTTTGAGCTGTTCAATAATAATGGGGAAAAACTTTGGTTGCACGGAAAGGTAGAAGACCCGATTGCCTCGTGTTGCATAGCGATTGTCGATCTGCTTTAGAAAAAGAGCGAGTTTTTCATAGCCCTCATCGCTATCGAACTCAGACTGGTGATAGTAGATTTGCTCTTGAAAATGATGCCAAAACCCTTCGTCAATGGGTTTCGTGCGAGAATGCTGATTGATATCGCCTTTTAATTCCTCACGGAATTGTTCATGGGTTTTTTCTCTCCTTGCAAAGCCCACGCACGCAAAATTAGCCGGAAGCGTTCCATCACGCCCCAAATTGTAAATGGCTGGTAATAGCTTTCGCCCTGTTAAGTCCCCTGTAGCCCCAAAAATAACTAGAATGCAGGGGTCAATGTTTCGCCTCATGCGACCGGGCTCTTCTAGCCTACATTTCTCATACATGTCTGAAACACTCGTCGTCCATATTCTATTTCTTAACAAACACAGTCGAACTTTTCAAGTGGATTGAGAGCTCCTTTGATCCAGGTACGTTTGCAAGAGCAGCGTTGCAGCGATCATATCGAGTTTTTTCTCTCGCGCTTTGCGGTTTAAGTGCAATTCTTTCAGTTTCACATGGGCTAGTTTAGTGGACAGTCTTTCATCAAGCAGCTGCACCGGAATATGCAGTGCTTCTTCTAAGAGATGAGCAAATTCTTCCACCATGCTTGCCATTGCTCCCTTTTTTCCACTCATCTCCAGGGGCAAGCCGATGACTATCAGACCGATCTCCTTCAAGGGAAGCGCTGACTGAATGTTTTGAATAGCTTTTTTCCCACCAGGCACCATCCCAACAGGAAGAGCGAGTCTTCGACTCGCGTCCGATACAGCAAGGCCGATCCGTTTGAGGCCGTAGTCAATAGCTGCAATCCTCCCCATATCAATGCGAGTATTCGAGTTCAGAGGCTTTGAACTTTAGCGCTTTCAAGAAGCTAAAGAATAAGGGGTGTGGAAGGAGGGGCTTCGATTTAAATTCTGGATGAAACTGAACGCCGAGCATCCAGGGGTGCGATGAAATTTCTGCTATTTCACAAAGATCACCGTGAGAAAGTTTTCCAGAAAAACGGACTCCTTTGTCTATAAAGGCTTGTTTATAGGCATTATTAAACTCATAGCGATGCCGGTGTCTTTCAGAAATCAGCGTTTTACCGTAAGCTTCAAATGCCAGGGAGTCTTGACTAATGTCGCAAGGATAGGCGCCGAGCCGCATGGTCCCTCCTAAGTTTTGGATCATTCTCTGCTGAGAGAGTAGAGAGATCACCGGATCTGGAGTGTTGAGGTCGACCTCTGTTGAATGCGCATGGGAAAGTCCTAAAACATGTCTTGCAAATTCGACAATCATCACTTGCATCCCCAGGCAAAGGCCAAAATAGGGGACGCCGCGTTCACGGCAGTAGCGGGCGGCTAAGATCTTTCCATCCCAGCCACGCTCCCCAAACCCTCCAGGAACAACGATACCATCACAGGGCAGGAAAACATCTTCTCCTACAATGCGATCTGACTCAAACTTCAAGAGCTCGAGCTTACAGTCTAAAGAGAGTGCGGCATGGTCGATGGCTTCGAAGACCGACTTATAGGCGTCTTGGTGATCTACGTATTTACCGACGATACCTACCGTGATCTTCTGTGTTCTAGAACAAGCCTTGGCTAACATGGCACGCCATGCAGAAAGGTCTGCTTTTTTAGAGGGGAGCCCCAATTTCGAGCAGATTTTGTCATCGAGCTGTTGTCTATGCAAATCGAGGGGAACTTCATAAATGCTCATCTTGACATCCTGCTCATCAATCACCCCCTCATTGGGAACATTGCAAAACAGGGAAATTTTCGCTTTGAGCTCGTCAGATAGGGGTTCTTCACAGCGGCATAAAATAAGATCGGGACTAATTCCAATTTCGCGAAGAGCTTGGACAGAGTGCTGAGTGGGCTTGGTCTTCACTTCTCCAGCAGCTTTCAAAAAAGGGACATAGGTCAGGTGGATATTGATGCAATCTTCTGGACGTTCATAGCGAAATTGCCGAATGGCTTCGAGAAAGGGCAGAGATTCAATATCTCCGACAGTCCCGCCAATTTCCACAAGCACCACTTGGATTCCCTCTTCTTGCTTAGCACAGGCTAAAATCCGGGTTTTGATCTCATCCGTCACATGGGGAATGACCTGAACGGTTTTCCCTAGATAATCCCCCCTTCTCTCTTTTTTAATGACGCATTCATAAATCTGCCCAGAAGTAGCATTCGATGCCTTGGAAAGAGGGGAGTTTGTATAACGGTAATAGTGACCTAAGTCAAGATCTGTTTCCGCCCCATCATCCGTGACGTAGACTTCTCCATGCTGGAAGGGGTTCATAGTTCCTGGGTCCACATTCAGGTAGGGGTCGAGTTTGAGCATCGCAATTTTGAGCGAGCGGTTTTCTAAGAGCTGCCCGATAGACGCAGAGCTCAGCCCTTTTCCTAAGGATGAAACCACTCCGCCCGTAACAAAAATATATTTGACTGACATGAAGAACACTATAGCTGAATTCATTTTTTCTTGCCTAGATCCATCCCAATCGATCAAAATAACCCCAAAAATCAACGAAGCCGAGGTTATATAGTCGCTTATCGGATGACCGAAGCATGGTGAACTATGAGTTTTGTCAGTGTTCTTGAAGCCTTTTCTATAGGGATTGGCCCGTCCAGCTCTCACACTATGGGCCCTATGCGCGCCAGCAGGCGTTTTTTAGTACAGCTTAAAGAAAGGGAACTTTTAGAAGATGTAGATTCCGTAAAGATAGAACTTTATGGTTCTTTGGCCATGACGGGAAAAGGGCACGCGACAGATATAGCGATTCTTTTGGGGCTTGAAGGAGAATCCCCCGAGGGGGTGGATCCGAATGCTGTTCCCCACCGAATCGCGGCTATTCAAAGGGCTCAGGAGCTTTTTCTTTTTGGCAGGTATCCCATCTCTTTTAACCCAGGGTCAGATATCCTTTTTCTAAGGGGAAAACGTTTGCCTTTTCATTCCAATGCAATGAAGTATAGGGCTTTTCATAAGTCTGGACAAGAAATTCACATGCAAATTTTTTATTCAATAGGCGGAGGATTTGTCCTCGATCATCAAGAAGCTATGCAGAACCCGGCGGATACGTTTGATCGCATCGTTCCCTTCCCCTTTAAGACAGCAGAAGAACTGTTGGCTCATTCTACAAAAGAACAAAAAGCTATCTGGGAAATTGTTTTAGAAAATGAAAAAGCCCATCAGTCAGAAGAAATGCTCTACCAGGGGATTGACAGGATTTGGAATACGATGTCCCAGTGCGTTGAACGTGGAATCCAGACGAAAGGAATCCTTCCTGGAGGGCTTGAGGTGCAAAGGAGGGCTCCAGGTCTTTTTGAGGCCCTTATGCACTCCACCGTTTCCTTTGCGGAAGATCCCACCTTGGTGATGGAGTGGGTGAGTCTTTACTCTTTGGCTGTGAATGAAGAAAATGCTGCTGGAGGCCGCGTTGTTACGGCGCCGACAAATGGTTCTGCGGGGGTCATCCCTGCCGTGCTTTTTTATGCGTGTAAATTTGTCCGCCATTTTAACGATCAAAGTAGGATCGTGTTCTTTTTGACTGCAACGGCTCTTTTGATCTTGTATAAAGAAAATGCTTCCATTTCTGCGGCTGAGATGGGTTGTCAAGGTGAGATTGGCGTGTCGAGTTCAATGGCAGCAGCAGCTTTATGTGCAGTGTTGGGTGGGACCAGCGCCCAAATTGCGAATGCAGCAGAAATCGCCATGGAGCACCACTTGGGTCTTACATGCGATCCAGTTTTTGGTCTTGTCCAGATTCCTTGTATTGAAAGAAATTCCATGGGAGCGATCAAAGCCATTAATGCAGCACGGCTAGCTCTTCGAGGAAACGGGAAACATCGCGTTTCCTTAGATGCTGTCATTCGAGCCATGAAAGAGACTGGCAAAAATATGAAAGAGATGTATAAAGAGACATCGGAAGGTGGACTTGCCATACAAATTACCCAGGCCCAGACTGTCTGCTGAGGATAAGAGTTCCCTCAGCCCGCTACAAAAAAAGAGGCTGCAATATAAACCTGAAATCCCCGATCTTTTAAAAGACTTGCAAGCTGTTTGTTTCCAAAAAGTCCCGGCTCCTAAAAAAACAGCCCTCCCTCTAAAAAAACTCTTTCCGAACATTTGCGACATAAACGAATTTCGACTCATTAAGGGCAAGGGGTTAAAGCGCAAAGGGAAGATCGGTGTTGTTTTTTCTGGAGGGCCTGCTCCTGGAGGACACAATGTCATTGCAGGGCTTTTTGACTCAAAAGCCAAGATCATCGGTTTTTTAGATGGCCCGAGCGGAATTTTAGAAAACCGATACAAAGTCATTGAGGATGTCTCTTTGTATCGAAATCAAGGAGGGTTTGATTTAATTGGCACAGGACGAGCCAAGATAGAGACTAAAGAACAGTTAGAAGCGGCACTTCAGACCGTTCTTTTCCATCAACTCGATGGTCTTGTGATTATCGGAGGAGACGACTCCAATACAAACGCAGCCATTTTAGCGGAACACTTTCTTCAGGCAGGCAGTACTGCGTCAGTGATTGGCGTTCCAAAAACAATTGACGGAGACCTTCGCTCAAAAGACATCGAACTTTCTTTTGGCTTTGACAGTGCTACAAGAACTTACGCAGAGATGATTGGCAATATTGCTTTAGATGCCAAATCTTCTGGCAAGTACTACCATTTCATTAAAGTCATGGGAAGATCGGCTTCTCATATAGCTCTTGAATGTGCTTTAAAAACACATCCTAACCTCACTCTTATTAGCGAAGAAAAAAAGAGCTTTGCCACAATCATTGATGAAATTGTGCGACTGATCTTTCGTCGATTTAAAGCGGGAAAACAACATGGAGTGATCTTAATTCCAGAGGGGCTTATTGAATTTGTGCCTGAAAAAAATACGCTTCTAAAAGACCTACCCATTCAGAAAGATCCTCATGGAAATATTGAGCTTTCGAAGATGGAAACAGAAAAATGGATTTTAGCTCGTGTAGCAGAAGGTTTAAAAGAGAAGCAATATCCGGGGACATTTCATGCCCTTACCCATTCCTTTGGATACGAGGGAAGAGCCTGCTTGCCAAGCAATTTTGATGCCAATTATTGCTACACGCTAGGTCTTTTGGCTAGCTTGGCTGTAAAAGAGAGGCTCACGGGGGTGATTTGTTCTGTGCAAAAACTCGCTTTGCCTGCTGCACGTTGGGAAATGAAAATGGTTCCCATCGCGAAGCTCATGCGTCTCGAAACGCGTCTCGGTGCTAAAAAACCAGTGATCCAGAAAACTCTAGTAGACATTAAAGGTAAATCTTTTTTACACTTCTCTACGCTTAGAAAGGCTTGGGAGATTGAAGATCAATACCAAGTGCCTGGGCCTATGCAGTTTTGTGAGGGGACTTTTTCGGAAGATTCCGTTCCGCTCGTCTTGAGGCAGTGAAAGGTTGTCTATGTCAGTTGGTATTTTCTCCCCCCCATCTTCTCCGGCCCGACCAGTGTATCCGGAGGATTCCGTTGGGTCAAAATTCAAAAAATTACTAGAGGTCGTAATCCAAGCTGCGGTTCGCATTTTAAGCATTGTGGGGATCGTATCGATGTCTGCTGCATCGATTCCCTTGAGCTTGCATGTTTATGGCATTCCTTTAGCATTTGTGGGCGCCACTTTTTTAAGCGCGTTTTTCTTTCCCTTACCGCGGGGTGTCATTGGTAGACCTTTTTTTTCAGTTCCTCTCCTGTCTTTTGTCCCGAGACTGGGGGCAGACGTTCCAAGGGGGCTTTTGAATGCGGGAGCAAATTGCGCTTTTAACGCCCTCACTCATTTTCTTTTAAGCGATCCGGAACTCACTAGATGGCTAAAAAACCCGCTTAACGACCAGACAGAACTAGAAAATTTGATGAACTATATTGGTGAGTATCCTGTACCTATTGGTGTGATCCAAGGCTTTCGCGCTTATGTACAGAGGCAAGAAGGCCCTCAACTACCTTGTGTCCGCATGTTTGATCAATTCCTGAAGAATTATCTTCCTCCTCAGGCCAAGCCAGGGTCTCCTCTAGCCCCCCTAAGGAGTCAGATCATAGACTTTCAAGACACATATCATAAGCTTCGTATATTGCAGCAGCCGGTTGCTGACTTTTTGGTGCAGTATGATCATCCTCAAGGGCGTCCAAACAGCCAAACATTGAGAACGGCTTTTCACCTGTGTAGTGATTTGATTTCACCTTCGTCTTATGTACAGATAGACGTATCAGAAGCTTTGACTATCCTTACGAGCATCCTTCCTCCGCGGATGAAAATAAATGCAGAGACCAGGCACTATCTTAATACCGCGAATCCACAACAGCCAAAGCCTCAGGAAGAGCAAACCGTCATACAGCACAACGACGGATATTGGACCTTAGAATTTCCTGAAAGGGGGGGACAAAGGGTTTCTCTTGCCGACCGTCTTCACCACTATCAAAACGACCTTTCCAATCATTCGAGCCGCCGGAAGGGGGTGGATAACATAGAAAGGGATTATTGTGTTTTCCGTACAACGGTCAAATGTATAAGTCCTCCGCTATCCATCTGCTTTCAAATGAAGAGATTTGCAACGAGAGAGAAGTATATACCCCCTGTACCACGATCGTGGCTTTCCAGTTGGTTTCCACAGATTTTTCCTAAGCTCTCTATTACTTTGGCTTCCAATGAACTGCAAGATATGAGGAATGGCAAGGATTCCCAAGGCGGGATGCATGTGCTTTGCTATGAGAAGATAGATGTCCCTGTGGAGTGCCCGGAAGAGTTAACCATTCAGTCTATAGATGGGACACAACACATCTATAGACTGAATGGATTCGTTGAACACCAAGGCCTAAACATGGAAAGCGGTCACTATATCAGTGGGCGCATCATCAACAACAAAAAGTATCTCATCAACGACTCAACGGTTACAGAAGTCTTCTCTCCCGAAGAGCAGCAACAGTGGGACAGAAGCCTTAAGCAGTCCTATCTTCTGCGTTATCAGCACGTAGTGGATCAGCCTCCGCACGTGGTTGTTGGGTAATGAGGTTGATCTTTTGCCAAGCACCTCGCCTAAATCGCGTCCAGTAGACTGCGAGAGAAAGGACAGAATAGACAACGGTTAGAAGGAGGGCAGTTTCTATAGAAAGTTGGTATTGGATGACCAAAAAGTATACAGGAGCCAATAAAAACCCCCAAATGGAAAGAGTTCCTACGATCATTAAAAACATCGTATCGCCCGCTGCGAGTAACAGCCCGGAAAACAGCCATCTGAGACCTTCGAAAAAAATATAGACGAAAGCATAGATCATGCAGGTTGTGAGGGATGACTCCAGGAGAGGGCCGGGATTACTGAAGAACAGCACATGGACCGTATGAATGGGTTCGATAATAAAAATCAGCGAGGTAGAAAGGGAGAAGAACACAAGAAGCCAGAACCCTGCGCGGAGGACTTTGTCAACCATTCCAAAAATTCTTGCTCCGATTAGATTGCCGGCTACAGCGGCAGCCCCTCGACTCAGCCCGTCATAAAAAAAGGAAAAGAGGATGGCGAAGCTTTGACAGATGCTCGCTATCGTGATGTGTTTTTCTCCGAGATCTGTCATCATCCAGTAAAAAATCGCCCACCCAAGAATCTCGAGACCGTATGCAACTCCCTGCGGTACGCCTATTTTTAAACAGGTCCACATTTCGCTAAAATTGATTTTCCATGCATTGGTTCCAAATGTTTCTCGATTTTCTTTTTTTAAAAAAATGTATCCTAAGGCAAGGGCCTCAAAAAGATATCCGGAGCAAGTGGCCACCGCAGCGCCTCGAATGCCCATCTCCGGGATGATTCCAAAGGCGCCATAAATGAAAGCCCAGTCGAGAAAGATGTTTAAAATATTCGCAATGATGGCCAGCCAAATCATGATTTTTGTCTTGCCCCTTCCGATAAAAAATCCTGAAAAAGCCATTAAAAGAGCATAGCCAGGGCTAAAAATCATGAGATAACGAAAGTATTCAATTTCTAGGTTCTCATAGACTCCTCCAGAAAAGATGGCCTCCGCCCCCCATATTCCCATGGGAATAAAAATCGCGATGGAAAAAATCGAAAACCAAATCATTTGCCAAGCAGGAGCACCGAGTCTTTGATACTCTCTAGCGCCATTGTACTGAGCGACCATGACTTCGCTCATTGCCGCAATAGTTCCGATGCCGGCCATAAGAGCCCAAGCAAAGGTGCCTGCATTCACAGACGCATTGAAAGCCTCTGTGGAATAGTGGGCTAAAAAGATCCGGTCTGTAAAAATCATGAAAAGGGTCGCTAACGTGGAGATCATGAGGGGCAGGGAGACAGACCACAGTTCTCGGATGCTGCCTATGGGATAGCGGGTCAAGGATGAGGGCATAAGCTAACTTTTAGGATTGACCCTCAATGTAGCATACCCTCCTCTTAAAAATCTCTACAAAGCCGAGGGATCGAGCAAATGGAGTTTGCAATTCCCTCATAATGGAAAAATGAATATCTTGCTAAAGTATGAGAAGAAAACGTTTTAGGAACCCTTATGTCGATCACTTACGGAAATCTGTTGTAGATTTTTTTCTTTGGAAAATGGGGCATTATGCGGATCTTGAACCGCGTCTCCCCCCTCCTTGTAATTTTGCCTATCCTGCACAACCTCAAAAATATATCCAAGGAAGTCCTTCAGCTATTTGGATCGGTCACAGTACTTTTCTTATTGAAATGGAAGGGGTTCATATCCTCACAGATCCCGTTTGGGATGATTATTGCTTTCCAATCCCCATTAAAATGCTGAAACGCAAGTCGTTGCCCCCTTTGGCTCTCAAAGATCTTCCATCTATAGATCTGATTTTAATTAGCCATAATCACTATGATCATTTAGATGCCAGGACTGTATCCCACTTGAAGTGTAGTCAACCTCACATTGAGTGGGTTGTGCCGGAAGGGGTTTTGCCATGGTTTAAGAGGCGTTCGATAGGGAAGGTGACGGAGCTTGGCTGGTGGAACAGTATAGAAAAGGGGGGCTGCAGAATTACCTCGGTTCCTGCACAGCATTTTTCAGGAAGAGCTCTTTGGGATAAAAATCGAACGCATTGGAATGGGTACGTATTGGAAAAAGGGGGGAAAAAACTCTATTTTGCAGGAGACACGGGATATAATTCTCAGGACTTTCAAAATATAGGAAAGCATTTTGTATCTATGGACCTTAGCTTAATTCCCATAGGGACTTACGCTCCTCAAAAATTTATGCAGCCTGTGCATATCAACCCTTATGAGGCGGTTCAAATCCACCTAGATGTACATTCAAAATTGAGTTTGGGCATGCATTGGAATACGTTTCGCCTATCTGAAGAGCCCCTAGACCGTCCTCCCTATGATCTATACTTAGCTATGCAACAAAAAGCGCTTCCTCTCGCATCGTTTTTGCCGGTGGACATAGGAACCTATGTTAATTTTTAAAAAGCGGCTCTGGAAAGATCGTTTTGCAACGATTCAAACCTATTATAAGAGCCCCAAATTTGCCTTTCTCGATCTTACCTATTGGGTTATTTATTGTTTTTCTAATCCCTATAGGGTGTCTCGAAAGTTCCTTCAGAAGAGGGGGGAAAAGGAGATTTATGCCTACGGTGAAACGCCTTATGTCACCTATCACAAGATGGCTTGTGAAGTAGGACTCAAAGAGACCGATGTTTGGATGGAAATGGGATCAGGTCGGGGCAAGGGGTGTTTTTGGGTGGCTCATTTTATGAAATGTAGGGTGATCGGGGTGGAATGGATTCCCCAGTTCGTATATCTTTCCAAAGTCATCCGAACTCTTTTTAGAATGAAGAAAGTGTCTTTTCGAGGGGAAGAGATTCAAACGACTTCTCTTGAGGGAGTAACGGTTATTTATCTCTATGGTCTTTGGCCGCCTCTGCAACTGTCACCAAAAGTGAAACTGATTACGATCAGCGAACCGATAGAAGGATTCCGCGTGGTTCATAGTTTCTGGGTGCGCTTTCCTTGGGGAAGAACCAGAGCTTACGTACAGCAGAGTTTTTAGATTTCTTTTCATGGAATCTTCCTTTACTATCTTGCTCTTGCACGAGAGGTTTTGGGATGAAGTATTGCGCGTCTGTGTATCAGACTAAACGATTTCGCACTCGAGAAATCAGAGTCGGTCATCTGGGAATTGGGGGAAGGAATCCGATTCGCATTCAGTCCATGACCACTTCCAATACAAGAGATATCGAAGCGACCCTTCAACAAATTACGCGCCTAACCGATGAAGGGTGTGAAATGGTTCGTGTTACTGTGCAGGGGAAAAAAGAAGCGGAAAGCTGCGGGATTATCAAAAATCGTTTAGTTCAAAAAGGGTATAGTATCCCCCTAGTCGCTGATATTCACTTTTATCCTCCGGCAGCTCTATTGGTTGCAGAATATGTAGACAAGGTGCGTATTAACCCAGGGAATTTTATCGATAAAAGAGCCTCGTTTAGAGTCCTTGAATATGATGAGAGTTCTTATTTGCAGGAGCTTAGGAAGATTGAAGAGGGATTTTCCCCTCTTGTCGAGAAGTGTAAGCGTTTCCAGAGGGCCATGAGGATTGGGACCAATCATGGTTCGCTTTCTGATCGAATTATGAATCGCTATGGAGATACTCCTCGTGGCATGGTGGAGTCGGCGTTAGAGTTTGCCAATGTGTGTAGAAAGTATGACTACCATGAGTTTTGTTTTTCAATGAAGTCCAGTAATCCTGTTGTTATGATTCACGCTTATCGGTTGCTTGTAGCGGAGATGATAGAACGTGGTTGGGACTACCCCCTTCATTTGGGGGTGACGGAGGCAGGCGAGGGGGAAGATGGGCGCCTAAAGTCGGCAATGGGCATTGGGGCTCTTCTTTTAGATGGCTTGGGGGATACCATTCGAGTCTCACTCACGGAAGATCCATGGAAGGAGATCGAACCTTGTAAGAGACTCGTGCGCTTTGCCGAAGAAAAATGGAATTCTGGCATTGAACCCTTTGAAGAGACACTCCGAGATTTTCGTGGGCTGACAAAACGCAATGTGCTGTATAGAAAGCCCTTTCATGAGAAGGGAAGTGTTGTGGTCAAAAAGGGGGAAGGGGAGTATTTCATTGAAGGGGAGCGGCTTAAAGAGGAAGATTGTATCCTTTTTCGCCCTAAGCAGTCTCCGGTGCATGAAGTGAGGAAACTGGTTGAGACTCTGAAAATAGCCAACAACACTCTCCCTCTCATCGTGGAGTTAGAAGATCACTCTAAAGAGGAGCGTTCTCTTCGAACGGGGAGTGAATTTGGGGCGATCCTTTGCGATGGGCTTGCTGAGGGGGTCGTTGTCCATGAAGAGCTGTTTGGCCTGAGTATTTTGCAAGCCGCTCGTATGCGGATGTCAAAAACCGATTTTATTTCATGTCCAGGGTGTGGGAGGACACTTTTTGATCTCCAAGAAGTATCTCGAAAAATCAGAAACAAAACAGCTCATCTTCCGGGCGTTAAAATTGCTATTATGGGCTGTATCGTGAACGGGCCAGGGGAAATGGCCGATGCGGATTTTGGTTATGTGGGTTCTTTGCCTGGGAAGGTGGATCTTTATGTTGGCAAGGAGTGCGTCCAGAAACATGTGGATTTTGCTGTTGCGGAAGAAAGACTGATTGCACTCATCCAATCCCATGGCGCTTGGATCAATCCTATTCATTGAAGTCTCTTTCTGCTATAATGGCGGTGGCTTATGGAGATTGATGCAAGAAGATTTTTCAGTAACCGGGTTGTTTGGGACGATCGAATCCCTTCTAAGCTCCGGATAACCAATACTTTTTGGGATTGGTGTTTGAGAGTTATTTCTTGGATCTTTTCGCCGAGTAGTTATACATCAGAAAATATTCGAACGATCGAATGTTTTAAAAATTTTTTAGTGGAGCATCTGGGGGAGGAGCGCTGTTATCGAATTACGAATCGCTATCAAGTGAATTTTTATGATAAGAGGTACAGAGGGGCCCCCCTTCTTTGCCGTGATATAGCAAAAATTATAACGGGTATCCAGGATGTTAGTGTAGATGATATCCATGAGGCTATTAAGAAAAAACGTCTCTCTCAAGATCCCCGTTTTATCGATATTCAAACCTTTGAAGATTTGGGAAGGGAGCAGCTTTCAGAACTAATAGATGAGCTTAAGCGTCCTCTACAGGATCTTTATCATGTTAAGCAGTCGCATATTGAGAATCTTTCAGGAAGCGTTGGGGATGTGTCAGCCCATTTCTTTTTTGACCCCTTTGAAGCTGACAGGGAAAGAGTGCTTCTTTCCGAAGGACACGGCAAAGATTCTTTTGAAAACTTTGTACACAATATGGCGGCCAGGGTGATTAAAAGAGAATTGGATGTGGGAATGGTGATTCCGGCGCCTAATCATACTGATGGCAGTCCTCAACATTACTATGTTTCAGGAAAGCTGATTACTGGAAGGGGGATGGTCAGTTATGTCTTGCATCCTTTAGGGAATAATACGAGTCTAAGGCCTATCCGTTTTTTTAGAGGCACCTCTTTAAGAAACGGTGAAATCGATGCAATGTCTTCCATGATTAACGATGCGGATAGAGCGATTGGTCAAGATGCTTTTTTGTCCGGGAAAATCTATGAGTCGACCATTCGAGAGAAATTGGGGCCCGTCCCACTGGAGGCGGGTCATAGTTTAGGGGCTGCAATAGTTCAGTATAGGTTGGTCGATCAGAATGATATGGAAAAAGCCTATCTTTTTTGCGGTCCCGGTTTACCAATCAGTGAAGTTCATAAATTTAACGCAAAAAATCAAAAAGTAGAGCTAAATATCTGGCTTACGTCGAAAGATCCTTATAACAAATTTGGAGACGCTCATTTAGGTTATCAGGCGCCTCCTTCCGTTCGCTGGAACCTGGGGAAATTTTATCCTCCGCGCACCCTTTATAGGGACAATCCGCACATTACGGTTTGGGGTAAGAGTAAGAAATATAAATATCGTTATGAAAGGGTCACCACTGATGGGAGAAGAGATGCTCTTCTCTATCATAAAAACAAGCTGCAAGAGCGGGTTCGATCGGCGCTTGGATCCTACTTGTCGTATCCTATGCGATGGGTAAGGGATTGGGGCCGCCACCTCTTTCCAACCCGAGTAGGGCCATTAATAGGATTGAAGACGGGAACAGTTATAAATGGAAGATGGTGCGTTGAAAATTTTCGTGCAAACCCTTATACTCTCTCTCCATGAAGAAGAAGTATGATCCAAAGGTTATTGAAAGAAAATGGCAGAAGATTTGGAAGGAAAGAAAGACTTTCAGATCTGAAGTAGATTCCCAAAAACAGAAGTATTATATTCTGGACATGTTTCCCTATCCCTCGGGGGCAGGGCTGCACGTTGGGCATGTTACGGGCTACACAGGCACTGATATTTTAGCTCGTTATAAAAGGCAAAAGGGGATGAATGTTCTCCATCCCATGGGGTGGGATAGTTTTGGTCTACCGGCTGAACAGTTTGCCATTCGGACGGGAACTCACCCGGCACTGACTACGAAAACCAATATCGAAACATATCGGCGGCAGTTAGAGTCTCTTGGATTTAGCTATGATTGGGATCGGGAAATCACAACCAGTGCGCCTTCTTATTATAAATGGACGCAGTGGATTTTTACTAAACTGTTTGAAAAGGGGCTCGCTTATGAGGCGGAGATCAATGTTAATTTTTGTCCCGTGCTTGGAACGGTTTTAGCCAATGAAGAGATAGAAAACGGAAAGTCCAAAGAAGGGGGTTATCCTGTGGAAAGGAGACCTTTAAAACAGTGGGTGTTGCGGATTACGGCTTATGCGGATCGATTGCTTGGAGATCTTGATCTGCTAGACTGGCCTGAACATTTGAAAAAGCTTCAAACGAACTGGATCGGGAGATCTGAGGGGGCTCTCATTACCTTTATGGAGACGGTTACTTCCGAACCTGTGACGGTGTTTACCACAAGAGCGGATACCCTTTTTGGTGTAAGCTACGTCGTGATGGCTCCGGAGCACCCGCTGGTTAGCCAGGTGGTGACACCTTTTCAGAAAAAGGCGGTGGAGTCTTATCAACAGCTGACAGCTTCTAAAAACGATCTTGACCGGACAGATTTAGCCAAGGGAAAAACAGGCGTTTGGACAGGTGCGTACGTGAACCATCCGGTTACGCATCAAAAAATTCCTCTTTGGATCGCAGATTATGTGCTGATGGGGTATGGAACGGGTGCTGTAATGGCTGTGCCTGCTCATGACGAACGTGACTTTGAGTTTGCAGAAACATTCAATCTTCCTATTCTTCCGGTGATTGATCCAGGGGACTGTGAGGAGCGGGAGGCCGTTGTGCAAGGAAAAAGATGTTGGTCTGGAGACGGGACACTTAGAGAAAGCTCTTTTTTAAGTGGTCTTTTGACAGGGCAAGCGATAGAGAAGATGATTCAGTGGCTGGAGCAGCATTCGAAAGGAAAACGCACGGTGAGCTACAAACTGCGGGATTGGCTGTTTTCGCGTCAGCGTTATTGGGGGGAGCCGATTCCAATTCTCCATTTTCCAGATGGGACGATGCGTTCTTTAGAACTCGATGAGCTGCCATTAGTGCCACCAGAACTTTCTGACTACAAACCGAGCGGATCAGGAAAGAGCCCACTTGCTAAAGTAAGAGAATGGGTGGAGATTACAGATCTTAAAACGGGAAGAAAGGCGCTGAGGGAAACCAATACAATGCCTCAGTGGGCAGGCTCCTGCTGGTATTACCTGCGTTTTTGCGATCCTAACAATGGAAAAGAAGCATGGGATCCAACAGTGGAAAAATACTGGATGCCCGTGGATCTTTATGTGGGAGGCGTTGAGCATGCAGTGCTTCATCTTCTCTACGCCCGTTTTTGGCACAAAGTGCTTTATGATTGTGGCCTAGTCTCTACCCAAGAGCCTTTTTTAAAGCTGCGGAATCAAGGCCTTGTGACCGCGCCATCCTACAAAAGATCGCAAGGCGGCTATGTGCTTCCTGAAGATGTTGAGGGAAAGGGGGGGGCGTTTTACTACGAGGGGGAGGAGTTGATTGCTCAGGTGGAAAAGATGTCGAAATCGAAACTCAATGGAGTGACTCCTGATGAGATTATAGAAGAGTATGGAGCTGACTCGCTTCGCCTGTATGAGATGTTTATGGGGCCTTTTGACAAAGAAAAACTATGGAATACAGATGCGGTCAGTGGGTGCCGAAGGTTCTTGAATCGATTTTACGATATGGTTACATCAGAAAAGTTGACTGATGAAGAACATCCTGAGGCTTTGCGATTGACTTATCGCCTCTTAGAGGCTGTGGCAAAAGATATCGAGTTGATGCAATTTAATACAGCCATTGCGAAGATGATGGAGTTTATTAATGCATTTATCCCTCTGGAAGCATATCCCAAAAGATGCTTGAAATGGGCAGTGCAAGCGCTGTATCCCTTTGCCCCTCATATTGGGGAAGAACTTTGGGAATATTTGGGAGAAAAAGAGTCGATAACTTATGCACCTTTTCCCCTCATTGATCGATCTTGTCTAGAGGAAACATCTGCGACGTACGTTGTCCAAATCAATGGGAAATTGCGTGGACGTCTCGTTCTTCCCAAAGATCAAAGTGAAGAAGAGTTGATGAAGATTATTCAAAAGCAATCAGAAATTGCCCAGTATATAAAAGGAGAGGTCGTCAAGACGGTTTTTGTCCCGAATAAACTTCTGAATATTGTTGTGAAATGATCGACGTTCTGATGCTTTTGTACTTTTTTTTAAGTGCGCCTAAGCTGCTTTGGGATCGGTTGGTGAAGGGGAAGAGACACCCTGGTTTTTGGGAGCGTATGGGGGTCGGTCTGCCTCCAGCTAAAGGGCCTTTGATTTGGATCCATGCTATTTCAGTCGGGGAGATCAAGTCCGCCGAGCCTCTATTTTGGGCTCTTAAGGAAAAGTACCCTGATTTTTATTTTTTGATTTCGACCACGACGGCAACAGGATACGCACAGGCGCAAAAAACGTTACAACAAGCGGGACATATTTTGTACGCTCCTGTGGATTTTTCCTGGGTGGTTCGCCGCTGGGTGAGAACGTACAAGCCTCAAAGCTTTATTTTGGTGGAAAGTGACTTTTGGCCTAACTTGCTAAAAGAACTCAAGAGTCGTGGCACGTGCATTTCTTTGGTGAGCGGCAAGATATCAGAACGTTCTTACCGAAGGTTTAAAAAAGTCCCATTTTTTACGAAAAGGCTGTTTAGCTATTTTGATGTTCTTTGCGTGCAAAATGAGCTGTATAAACAGCGCTTTTCTGAGCTTGTACCTGATCCTAAAAAGCTTGTCGTGACTGGCAATCTGAAGTTAGACATTCGGCCGAGTGCTGGAGATGTTTTGAATATGCCGGAAAAGACAGTGACGTTGAGCTGTACGCATGCACCAGAAGAGGAGATGCTTTTAGATATTTTCATCGATAGCGAGTATTTTCTTATTTTGGCTCCGCGGCATCCTGAACGATTTGAGGAAGTAGCTGAACTTTTAACGCGAAAATGCATCTCGTTTTCTCGCTGGAAGGATAGACATATTGTACGCAAAGTACTGCTTGTGGATGCCATGGGACAATTGGCCGCCTGTTATGAGAGCAGTAGACTCGCTATTTCTGGCGGAAGTTTTGTGAAACATGTGGGTGGACATAATATTGTGGAGCCGTTACTTTACGGAACCCCAGTTTTCTTCGGCCCCTATATGCACGGACAAATGGAACTGGCAAAAAGAGTCCTTGATGCTGGGGCAGGGAAACAGGTACGTCTTGAAGAGGTTCGACAGAGCGTCGATTCTTTTTTCACCTACCGAAAAGAGGAACAGGAAATGTTGGAAGCGTCCTCCCGGTTTGTTCTGGAAGGACGCGGTTCTACTAGGAACACTATTGGCTCAATAGCCTTGATGCTATCTGGCTGCTGATAAAGATCGCAAAATAGGGAAATGACAGCAAATGTTGGATACAAATAAAATTTCCGCTGGAAATTGGCCTTCCCGCTTTTTCTCTGATTGTGGAGCACTCCGTTCAATTCCAACAGCAACATATCAGTTGTTTAACTAATGGAATCTCACAGATGGAGCAACTTGTAGATACTCGATCTTTTATCCCTCAAATACAAGTCGAGCTGAGATATGCGACCGCAGACAATTTTACAGGGCAAGTGGTTTATAACTTTCAGCAATGTTTATTGTTGAAAGAGACAGCTCTGCATCTACGAGACATCCAGGCAGAACTTGAAATCAGTGGATTGGGATTAAAAATTTGGGATGGATTTCGTCCCATGGCAGCGCAGTGGAAATTCTGGGAATTGGTACCCGATGAACGGTATGTAGGCGACCCTAGAAAAGGAGGCCGTCATACTAGAGGTACTGCAGTAGATCTAACTCTCGTCACAAAAGAAGGGAAAGAATTACCGATGCCATCTGCTTTTGACGACTTTAGCGAAAAAGCATATCAAGATTACATGGGTGCAACTCCAGAAGAGATCGCTAATAGAGAAACTCTGCGGACTATCATGGAAAAACACGGGTTTGAGGGGGTTCCAACTGAATGGTGGCATTTTGACCTTATTGGATGGGAAGATTACCCTCCACTTGATATTTTTCCTCATTGAAGCGAGAAATGTACAAAGTTGAGTAGAAGCACAATTTAACTGATGTATGCACTTATACCATCTGCGAGAAATAAATTCATAAATTAGGACTGGGTAACGTGGCAGATTTGCAGACATGGAATGGATCTTTCTTGTGAGAGATCCTTTCTAGGGTCAACGAGCTGAGATTGACTCTTTGAAATCTAAAGCGAAGTGATGGCCGATGATCTTAAAACCGTGATTTAGATAGAGCCTGTGAGCATCATGACGTTGAGGACCGCTGTCTAGATGGACTTGGTCGTATTTTGCCTTTTTTGCCTCGTTGATCACCCATTTTAAAAGCTTGCTACCGTAACCATTTCTTCGGGTTCCAGCGTCAGAAACTAAATCATCAATGTAAAGGACTTTTCCCCAAGCCAGGAACTCTAAAAACCTAAAGCCCGCAAGCGCTTTTATCTGTCCATTATCCTGGATATATGCCAAACAGTACCCTTCTTGAATTTGACGTTGCACTTGACTTATGAATGCTTGCTCAGAGGTAAGGTAAGGGCGGAGCTGGTGCATTGTCTTGTAACAGGATTGAATTTGCTCGCTATCTGTTGCTAGATGAATTTCTCCAGTTTCTAAAATATCAGTTTGCCCCATCATCTCTCCTATTGAAGTGATCTTAAGAGATGAAAGCATTTTTTTCCACTGATCCCATCATAATGCTTCTATTCGTGCTTCCAATGACTACCAGGATCTGGGTCCAATATGGTGAGATTTTTGAAAACATATCCTGATAATGCCGAAATCTTGCTTCTGCAAACTTTTTTATTACCTCAGAATCAATCGAGTTTATTTCCAAAATTTCATCTTGAAAAGCCCACTCGCGGATTATTTGATCATCTTCCGAAATCCACAGACCCTTTAAATTCTTTCGTAACACATTCTGCATTGCTAGGCGCGTTCTTCCCCGGCCATGGAGGAATATATGGCTCGCTGCTTTCGAAGCGTCCTCCCGGTTTGTTCTGGAAGGACGCGGTTCTACTAGGAACACTATTGGCTCAATAGCCTTGATGCTATCTGGCTGCTGATAAAGATCGCAAAATAGGGAAATGACAGTTTGATGGTTTCTCTGGCCATTACGGCAGCAGGGGTAGCTGCTGGAAAAGCCGTGAGGGTTGTTCCCGCTATGATAAGCCCAATACTGAAGGCCATTGCAGCAATAAAATCAAACATTTTAAAGACAATCTTCTGAATTTTTTTCTTAGTGTCCTCTTGTGAACCGTGGGATGTGTAAGAGGTCATGTACTCGTAAAGAGTTGCTACGAGACTTATACCATTTGCGAGAAATAAATTCATAAATTAGGGCCGTATAACATGTCATCTTTGAACGATCCTTTCTTGCTCATGTTTAAAAACATGAGCTGCACAACGACCATTCAAATCTGCCACGTTACCCAGCCCTAATTTATGAATTTAGTTTCTCGCAAATGGTATTACTCCTCCAAAGGCTGTTATTATTGTAGGTACCATGGAAACCTCCTCTATCTCATTGGGATAAATATTTATAAAAGAGGGGCATGTTAGCAAAATGCTGACAAACAAGGAAGCAAAAAGAAATTCGACCGAATCCAATCGAAAAAAAAATCCTTTGGATAAAATTAGTACGAAATGTTAAGCTCGTCCTTTCTTAATTGTCGCGGGGTGGAGCAGTGGTTAGCTCGTTGGGCTCATAACCCAAAGGTCGTAGGTTCGAGTCCTACCCCCGCTAATTTCTTGAGAGGCGTATTTAATCATAGAGTTTTTGGCGGTATAGCTCAGTTGGTTAGAGCAGCGGAATCATAATCCGCGTGTCGCTGGTTCGAATCCGGCTACCGTCACGCTTTATCTCACCAAAAGTCAACCGTTAAAACAAGTTATTTAATGCGAGGTTTGGCTTTGGTGTGATCCATTGGACCAATATTCGGAGAGATTTTTCGAGAGTTTCTTGCAAAAAAGCTCAGGCTAGAACTCCATCCGAAAAAAGTGATTATATCCGAGCACCTGAGAACTTCCGCAGGGCCGCAACGCCGATGCTGGTGTGGGTCGATGGATACGGGGGGGGCTCGAATGCCAGATCGTCACGGGGGAAGAGGTCGAATGCCAGACCGCCATTATGGGTGAAGTCCCCAACCATCGACCGGCATATCATCGACTGGCGGCCAAGAACTGCTTCTTTACAGCGAGTATAGGTCCATGGATCGTCTCTGAAAAGGCGTTCTCCTGAGCGAATACGTTCCAATAAGATAGATGTTGCAGCGTTTAAAAGGCCTGGGACTTCATACCCCAGACCTTCAACACACCACTTTTGATAGTGATAATCTCGATTTCTGCTTCCAGGAATAACGTCGTTTGTCATAAGAACCCAATGGGATTCTCCAACTGGAGTATCACCGTGTGTTTCTAAAATTGCAGCAAAAAGATGTCGACATCGCCGCCGTAACAACTGCGGAAGAGTTCTTAAAGTAAACAGGACTGTGAAGGGACGGCCATCCACGGTTCTGGTGATGGTTTGAGGGATAAGAACAAGAGTGTGCGTCTCTTCTATGGTTTTCCCAGACCAAAAGGGGCAGGGCCTTTGGAGAATCTCATGAATGTTTGAGGGCAAGGGCGGCACTTTTCCAGGATCTCCTATACCCGATCGGATATACTCTTCGCTGCCGAAAGCTATTGCCGGATGCGGATTTGCAAACGTTTGTTTGGCATTTTCAATAACGCGGCCGTCATACTGAGAGATCATACGCAGGGCTTTAGGCAAGAATGTGTCGTACGAACGACATTGAACTGCGGGATTTACTATCCCAGCTCTGTGAGCCTGCCGACTCCAAACAAGGTCGTTTTGATTGATTATACTTGCCCAATTTTTGCATACCAGTATTACACTAATTAATTCATTTGGAGTTAAAAAATCCGCAACCTGCTCAAGCGAGACGTTTGTTAACAAATGCCAGCGGGAAGGAGTCGTTGGCAATGAAGCAGCAGAATCCTGACTTAACTCAAGGGTAGCATTTGTACTTGTTTTACTTTGGATCTTACCCTTATGTTTATCATATTCATTGTGGAATGTGGCCAAATTTGCTGGTAGCGCTGGATTCGGGCTCCCAACTACTCGTTGATAAATAGAGAAGAGTCCTTTCGCAATCCTGGTTTCAGCACAATACTTTGTAAAACGGGTGCAGGTGTTGCTCGAACGAGAATAGGATCCGGCTCCATGCGAGCTTTGATCCCCTACAGGAGATAAGTTTGACGACATAGCTGTTTCCCACATTTTCTGAGGCGACTCCTTTTAGTCCTCTTTCTCTTCTGCTGCTGAATATCCTGAAGAATCATTGTCAGTAGATGCTATGTAGAATGGGCGGTTAGAATAAGTTTGCCCTATTTTGAAGGTTTGAAAATTAAATCTGACATTTTGAGAATTGGGCTTGCCTTTAACAAAAACAAACTGTCTTTGCTGACTAGCTCCGAGAGCAGAATCTGGGCGATTCGTTTGTTCGTGTTGATACCCAGGGTATCTTGCCGGTCCAAAATTCCTTTTTTTTCTTAGACCATAGTTTCCTTGCTGAGCCGCCCGAACAATATCATAAACTACAGCCTGGTAAAAAGGGGACTTATCCCAACCATCTTGGGGTTGAGCTAAGGTGACATGTACTTCATCTTCATCTCTTTGTGCAAAAGAAGCTGAGACGAAAAAGTTTTGTATAATTGGAGGTAAAGTTTGATCATTGTAGTTGCTTCCATCATGAGGACAGTTCCAATGTATTCTCTTAAAAATCTTTCCAATTGTTCTTGGGTCTATATGAATTTGAGTTGCATTATGAGCAAGAATAACTGTAACCCCTCTATTTCTAAGGCTCTCTATTTTTCTACAAAGATCACTACAAAAAGTTCCTGGGATTCCATTTGTATCTAAAAATAGATTTGCTATAGCCGAAAGCAAACTCGTTTCCTCATCATGCGCGTTTCTTAAAGAGTCACAAGTAAGGCAGTTGTCAGATGTTCGATTAAAACTTCTTAATTCAGTTGCCGTAATGGAGTATCCAAGATTAGGATGGGTATTTTCATGTTTATTTAAAAGAGATTCTACCCCTGAAAAAGTCCCTTCTCCAACAAATAGTCTCGATTTGTGTAGCCCAGAACAAGCCATTTTATTCACCTTAATTTTTTAATTTACAATATCTTAGCTGTTTATGCCTGAAATTGTCTATTGAATTTTGAGTCAAATTTTGAAAAGCCAGGTCCAAAGGGTTGAACCTCCTACTCTCAGGTACTGCAAAATATCGTTGATCGTCTGGACAAGTTGTTTCAGGCGTTTTTTGCAGATGCAAAGCAGGAGAAAAGCTGGGATTTCCAAGATTTCGCGGGGTCGCACCGCTACGATAGTTTTTGCTATCCTCAGAGTGGATTTACCCTGCTTGGCAAGGAAATTTTCCTTTCGAAGATTGGTCGTATTCGCGTCAAAATAATCCCGAAAAACGACGAACCCCGGGTTATGCAAGAGGTCTACTCTTAAAGACCCAACCATTTAGGTGTAAAAGGTGTTTTGTGTGTATATGCTGGAATGCACACAAAGCCCAATCTTTCTGTCTTTTTCAAGACCATCTTCAAGCCGCCCATTGTATCAATCATGACATGGCCTCACGTTTTTAGATAATAATAAATATTTTTATCATTTTTTGTTTTTATATATAAATATATTAGATTGTTTTATTTATTTATTATTGATACAATTACGTCATGTCTATTCTAAGTACCAGGGCCCAATTTGGGAAATATACGCTTGATTTTCATTATAATGGGACGGAAAACCCCAAGGTCTCTGCAAAGCTTGCAGTCGACAAGATGATAGAGAAAAAACAATGTATGCTCCTGGCGGGACAAGTCTCGAACGATTCTCTCATTTTAAGGCGCTGCAATGCATACCAAGGGATTACTGAGGATATTCCTTTTGAAAATCTTACAGCAGAAGCTACTCGAAAAGCATTTAAAGAAATTAGCAATCCCAATTCATTTGGTAGGACTATTTCCATAGAAACATCTTCAATAGGACTGCTAAAAAAAGTGGTTGTTTTTATCTATTAAAAAATCGCATTTGGGTTGCATCAACTCGACTTTAGACCTCTTGCATAACTCAGAGTTTTGTCGATTTTGGGGTTCTTTACTCTTCTCGTGTTTGTTGAAGCTTTGCTTCCAAAACTGAGAGAAACTGCGAAAACGCCGGAGTAGCCCGAAGGTTTTCTAGCCAGTCATCGTCCAGAAGATCGTCAATCGGAGGCAGCGCTTTGGCATAAAATGATTGATACATCAGCTCCATGGCCTCATAGGTCCTTCCAAGAATCGAATAGAGGCATGCGAGGTAGTAGTAAGCATGTTCATTGCCGAAAAGACCCGCCTGGGTAATCTTGTATTCTGCATCCATGTACAGTTCGTGCATGGAGTCTGTATCTAATTTGTGATGAGCCAAATGAATGAGGCAAATGCCCCAGTCCAGCCAGGTTTGGTCATTTTCGGCATCTTGCCGATGCGCAAGCCGGTAGAAGTTGATCGCCCTTTGGTAGTATTCTGCCTCTCCCGTAGAATGGCCCAGTTCAGCATAACAAAGGGCGATTTGATGATGAATGTTCGGGTAATCGGGGTCGATCAGTAGAACATGGGAGTAGATTTCAATGGCACGCACCAGATGCGCATCTTCCTCTGTATGATCCGCTAGCCATTCAATCGCTCTGCCGTAGTGATAAAGCCATTCAGGGTGGCTGAGGATTGCCTCTTTGTAGCTTTCAAGCAACATCTCAAAGAGGGCAGTCGCTTGTTGAAGAGAGGCAACGTCACTGATGATTTCACTATGCTCAAGATAGGCGCTAGCGGCATCGAAAAGAAGGTTTGGACATGCAGTCTTTAGATCGATAGCGCGGGTCAGAAAGCGGCAGGCCCTTTCGATTAAGTCCGCATCTTGCGTCAAAATAGCATAGTAATAATGGACAAGACCCAGAGTATGCCAAAGTTCTGGGTTAGATCGATCTAAAGAGAGGCCGTTTTGCAGTTTCTCTATAGCAAGTTCATAGTAATCCACATCTTCATAATATTGGCCTAGCGATAACAGACAAACACCATAGGAACGCCAAAGATCTGGATCGTCGGGATAAAGATCTGTTGCCTTGAGAATTTTGTTTTCTGCTTCAATCATCAGTTCGAGCCGAGAGGTCACCTGGCCAAGGATAGAAAGGCTTTCGACCCACTGGGCAATGACCATTGGCTCTTTGGAGTCAATTTGAGAGGCTCGGGCGCACTTTTCAATACTCGCCTGGAGCATTTTGGGATCTTTATGGCTCGCACCAGCTTCTCCAAGGATCTCCGCCCAGTTCAGCCACACATCTAAGTCGCGAGGGGCAATTTGAGAAGCTGCCTCATAATTCTGAGATGCCTTAGTCACATAGGCGTCGTTGAGAGTAATCAGATAAGCTTGCGAATAACTTTCGGCAAGGGACATCAGGCCGTCGAAATACTCCGGGTTTTTCTCAAGAGCGTTATGCAAATACTCAATCGATCGGAGATACACTCTAGAATCATTGATGAGTAGACCCATGTCTAAGTAGGCTAGCGCGCAGTCATGCCAAAACTCACAAGGAGGATCTTTCTGGTGCTTTTTTGAAGTTTGAAAGGCTTCAATCGCCAGCCGAACATCCAAGGCTTCCCCAGAACGCTTCGCGATTTCAGACCAGGCAATGCCATAGTCCCAATAAAGCTCGCCTAAGATGGGTTTGGGCCGCCCTTTTTTGTAGCTTAAAGCTTTTTGATACTTTTCTTTGGCCTCAATAAAAAAATGGTGTTCTTCATGAAATTTACCCAGCTCTAAAAGAACATTTCCCCATGCGACCCAGGACTCAAAAAAATCTTCCTTTAGCTTGGTCGCAATCTTAAAGTTTTTGCCCGCTACCAGAAGAGCCTTCTCCCTACCCTCATGAGAGCCATATTCAAAAAAAGCAAGCCCCTGACGAAACCAAATATTTGGATTTTGTCCATCCAGATTTGAAGCAGCCTCAAAGCAAGCAAGAGCCTTGAGATTTCCCCTTAAAAGCAACATCTCCCCATCCGCAAGATAGCGGAGCGCCAATTCTTTTTTTTCATTTTCAGGCAGAAAATTCGCTTCCATCACCTCCTTAGGAAGAGAGACGGCAACCGCCTTCTTCGGAAAAAACCGAGCAAAAATACGCTTAAGAGGAGAAGTTTCAATGGTCATATGATTGTCTTCTTGGCAAAGAAGCGGATTATAGATAAGCGGTTTTTTTTTGCCCAGCCTGGAAGAAATTCTTGTTCTGATCTAATTGTAATTGAACTAGTTGGGATAAAATAAATCGATCCAATTTATCATTTGGTAGAAGGGGCATTTCACGAATAAAAAAGAGTCTAATTGGGACTTTAAATTTGGGGATCCGCTCTTCTAGAAAGCTTTGCATTTTTTTGAATGTGAAAGAAGGATTTCCTTGAATCACGGCAATAGGTCTTTTTCCAAATTCAGGATCATCAACGGCAAGAACAGCTGCTACCCTTACCATCGGGTGTTCAATGAGGTGCTGTTCGATTTCTTCTGGCTGGATATTTTCCCCTCCTGAGATGAACATCCAGTCTTTTCGGCCGATGATTTCTAATTGGTTATTGGACCATCTTCCCAAATCACCTGTGGGAAACCATCCCTTTTGAGGCGGTTGATTATAATAGCCGTGGAAAAGAGTAGGTCCTTGGACGAGGATTTCTCCGTCTTCCTTTACCATCGCTTGGCGATGGGGCAATACCGTTTGATTGATGGTGACTGTGGAGCCCATTTCTGTTAGTCCATACGTTGTGAAGATCGGAAGGTATTTTGGAAAGTTTGGAAGGGGAGCTCCTCCTAAAAGAATGCATTTTAATTTTTTGTAAATAGGTGTGGCTCGGTAGAGGTGGGTGGGAATGCACGAGAGATGGGTGATGTCGAGACTCTCACCGAGCACAAGAGTAGCTCTGGCTAGAATGCAGCGAAACAAAATTCCAAGACCTCCTACATGATGCAGGGGCAAAGAGAGTTTCCATTGATCATTGGGCTTGAGTCCAATGGTTCGAATGACATCTTGAGCATTTTGAATCAGCTGCTCCATTGTAAGGATGGCAATTTTTGGAGAGCCAGTGGATCCCGAAGTATAAAGAAGCAGAGAAGAAGGGGGCCCCTTGGCATGCAAAAGGGGGGCTGGGTGTTTGGGATTTACAATAAAAAGTGAGCTTCCTTTCCTTAAAGAGGAAAGGATTTTTACAATCAATGGAAGACTGGTGGGTTCTTTCGCTATAAAAGTCGCTGGCATTTCTTCGACGAGTTCATTGAGCTGGCGGTAGGTGGTGATAGTACCTTGTGCCAAAATGGCTGGTTGGTTCGGAGCGTCGCGTACCGCGTCTTTTAACATTGGGATAGTTTGGAGGTGTCAATGGGTGGATGCGTCGCATTCCAAGAAAAGTATCCTTGCGAGCAGCGAATCGGCTCGATGAGAAGGTCTTCTTTTAAGGCAGAATAGGTGTCTAGCCCTACTGGAATACCCATTTCTGCTAGACTTGCAATGTGGAGGAGACCGAGACCCGATTCATAGGAGGAACTCAGCACCAGGTCATACCGCGAGGGCACTTGTGGGAGGCTTCCTATAATGGTCGGTTTAACTACGATCGCCTTTAAAGAGGGGATTGTCGCCCAATCCCTATGGATCGACTCGTCTAGTGCAATGGGAAAATGGGTGATTTGGGAAAATGCGACAAGAGACGATGGTTCTACAGGTTCTTCAAGGTACGCAAAATCGTCTCGTTGGAAGTGGTCGGCAAAAAAAAGAGACTCCTCAAGGCTCCATTTCCGATTGCAGTCGAGTCTGAGGTGGGCTTTACCGAGATGCTCCTTGACGTAGGAGATTGCCTCACGTGCTGAAAGATGTCCAATTTTGAGCTTTACTGTCGAGAAACCTGCTTTCATCCCGAGCGATGCAAGAGGAAGCCGGAGGGAGCGTAAGGGACGTTTTGCGCATGCAATACCAAAGCGAACGGATGGAAGTGTTGGCGGAGTGTTATTCCGAAGCCAAAGAAGAGCTTCCTTTTTGGCTTCATCTAATGTTTCAGAGCTGAAATTAGGAAGCGGTGCGATTTCTCCAAAATTGCCGTCCCACTCAACGATAAGCCCCTGACGCGCCCCTCCATGTTGTAGAGCTAGCCGATATTCGTAGAGTTTTTTTACCATACACTTTAATGAAACCGTTGCATCATGAAAAGTAAAGTGGCAAAAAGAAGCAGCAACGCACTGTTTTGCAGCACCGCAATCAGTTCCAGGGGGTCGCGGAACGAAAATACTTTTCGGATGGATTGCATCGCCATGGGGATTAAAAGGAGCGTGCCCATTAAAGAAAAGGGAGCCCCAAAAGCCAGGACAAGGATTGGCCCTACAAGGGAAGAAAACAAAACGCAGGATGTGTATTCCCAACAACCAAATCGTCGCCCCCAGCGGACAATGAGTGTTTTTTTATTGGCAGCTCGATCGCTCTTTTCATCGCGAAGATTATTGGCAATGAGAAGGGAGCAGGAAAGAAGCCCAGGCAAGAACGATGCGATGAGTACAGGAAGGGAAACGGTCTTCATTTGCAAAAAGAAGCTTCCGCAAGTGGCTACCGGTCCAAAGAACAGGAAAACAAAAACTTCCCCTAAGCCCAAATATCCTAGAGGTTTTGGTCCGCCTGTATAGAGGATGCCTAACGCAATGCATAAGATACTTAAGAAAACGCTCCACAGCCCTGCTAAGAGCATGAGCGGAAATGCAACCAGAAACGCACTCACAAATAAGACGGCAGTAGCCATCAGCATCGCCTTGGGAGCTATCCATCCCTCTTGAGTCGCTCGTTTGGGGCCGTTGCGGAGGTGTGTATCAGCTCCTTTCATACAATCAAAGTAATCGTTCGCGTAGTTTGTGCCTATTTGGATGAAGAGGGAAAAGAGGAGTGTGAGGGTCAGTATCAATGGGTCGACCCGGTTTACAAAGGCAGTGCCTATCATAACAGGGCTAAGGCTGGCGATCCAGGTTTTAGGCCGACTGGCTAAGAAATAAGCTTTAAGGGCGTTTGGGGAAGCGTTCGAAGTTCGGTTTTCGCTTTTCATTAAAGGCATTTCGGCCCTCCTGTCCTTCTTCTGTCATATAAAAGAGCATCGTTGCATTTCCTGCGAGCTCCTGCAATCCTGCCTGTCCATCGCAATCGGCATTTAGCGCCGCTTTTAAACATCGAATGGCGATAGGAGAATGGGCTAGAATCTGGTTTGCCCATTCAATCGTGGTCTTTTCCAGTTCTTCTAAGGGAACTACGCAGTTGACTAGTCCCATTTCCAGCGCTTCTTGGGCGCTATATTGCTTGCAAAGAAACCAGATCTCCCGTGCTTTTTTTTGTCCTACAATGCGGGACAGATAGCTTGCGCCAAATCCCCCATCAAAGGAGCCGACTTTGGGCCCTGTCTGGCCGAAGATGGCATTTTCTGCGGCGATGGTCAAATCTGCAAGAACATGAAGGACATGCCCACCCCCAATAGCGTAGCCTGCGACCATCGCAATAATCGGCTTGGGACAGGTTCTCATCTCCCTTTGGAAATCTAAAACATTTAATCGGTGAACGCCATTTTGATCTGCATAACCACAATCGCCGCGAATTTTCTGATCCCCTCCCGAAGAGAAGGCTTCATGCTCAGCTCCTGTCAGAATGATCACACCGATTGCAGGGTCATTGCGGGCACTCTGTAGAGCCTCTCTCATCTCTTCGACTGTTTCTGGACGAAAGGCGTTTCGAACATGAGGCCGATGGATCGTAATTTTTGCAATGCCTGGCATCGTATGATAAAAAATGTCGGAAAATGCTCCTTGAGCGCTCCAGTTAGCTGGTTCTTTTTCACATGTTGTAAGGACCATGAGCACCCGATAGTACGATTTCTGCATCATCTGCAATTCCTAAATGAGAGAGCATCTGGTTCCCATCTTTTAAAGATTTGCCGTCAAACTGTAGTTTCAATGCTTCTTCCCTCATCGACAGAGACTGGGCAATGTATTCTTTTAGCTCTCGAACGGTTGTCTTTTCGGTAAAAGGGGCGAGCATCTGCCCAGACATTGTTTTGAGTTTCAACTGCATGGGGCAATGCTGGGGATTTTTGCACCGGATAATAGTATAGTAAAGGAGAGACGCGCCTGGTTGGTCGTGGTCATTAAGGGGCGTCATGTCTTCTTTATAAAGCTTTAAATGATCCATAGGAATCTCAGTGGCCTTTGAAATTTCTTGTTTCATAGCAAAGACAGTGGCCTCGGGATCGTGGACGGAGACGATCTTCTTTAAGAATTCAGCTTTAATGTGGTGTGGAATTGCTGCCATAGGGCCGCAGTAGGTAATAGTGCTCATATTATTCTCCTTCGAAGGAGAAGCGACAATTCTTTGGGGTTTTCCAAATGTACCATATGGGCTGCTCCAGAAATGAGGACGGGTTTTTGAAACAGGGATCGGAACTTTTCATCCTTTTCTCCTACAATGACCCCATCGATTTCAAAGCGACTCTGCTTCGCTAGGCTGTAATGAAGAAGGGCAGATACTAATCCGGAAATATTTTGTCTTCTTCGCATGCCTAAATCAGGAGTAAAAGAATTGAAGATTGCCTGATCGTACCATTGGATAAGAAACTCGTCAATCGGAAGTTGCTGAAGTTTCTCTGCCCAGGCTCGATCGTCATTCCAGCGCTGTTTTTTCTCTTCATCGGTGATCAGTCCAGGGTGTGTCGAGAGGAGGTGTAAAGAAGCGATTCTTTCTGAATGTCGTTTTTGTAACTGCATAGCGATACGCCCTCCTAAAGAGTACCCGACGAGGTGAAAGCGGGGAAAGTTGAGTTCGAAAGATTCTGTGAAAACGCTTTTCCCGTGTCCAGGAAGATCGATTCCAATACAGTGAAATTCTGGAAGGCAAGAGACGAGGGGTCTCCAGTCGTTGAGATTGCCTAAAAAACCATGAAGAAAAACAATGGGAATTCCCATCCCTTCATTTAGGGTTTCAACATGGAGCATGTATTTTTCTGATATTGGTAGTTTTGTGCCCGGTCTGTGATCAGCTCGATCATAGCGGAGGTGTTTCTTTGAAAGGCTTTATGAAGTTCCTGAAAGGGAAAATAGGGAAGTCCCATAAAATTTGCTATTTTTTCAAAAGTGTAATTGTGCTGGGCTGCCCAAAATGTTTCGAAGTGGGGTGAGTTTGCAATAGGCAGATGATGAAAAATGCCACCCCCAAAGTTATTTGAAATCAAAAGGATGACAGGCTTCTTGGTTTTTTTTAAAAGCGGCAGCGAATTGATGTCATAAAGAGCCGCTTGATCTCCAATGACTCCCAAGGTCGGATAGAACTCTCCAATGCCTGCAAGGGAGGCGATATTTCCATCGATTCCAGAAAGTCCCCGATTGGCAAAAAATCCTGCGCCCTTTTTAGGAAAGAGAAAATGATCGGCATCGCGTATGGGCATCCCGCTTCCTAAAAACACTGCAAAGTCTTGTGGAATCAGTTGAGAGAGGGTTTGCATCATGTGAACTTCTGTAAACACTCCCGTTTCTAAAAAGGTTGGCGGTTGATCTTCCCAAGCATTGAGCCAGGCTGGATCGTATCCGGCCTCAAATGTTTGGCAAAACTCCAGGATATCCGATTGTACTCTACTAGTGACCAAGCGCGCTGGGTCTTGTAACCTGGGATTGGGGCTAATATGGATCATCTCTACTTGCAGTGTGTTTAACCATTCAAGGATCTTTTTGGAAGTCATCCTTTCGCCAAAGTGGAGTATAATATCGGGGGTTGGTTTATCGATATAGTCAAAGGATCGAATTTGCTGGCCGATGGGATAGAGGCGGGCGTTGGATAAAATGTCAGCCAGGATGGGCCAATTTAGCGTTTGCCCCAACTGGAGGATCGGCAGAACATCCTTTTTGTTAGGTAGCGCGCCAATGAGAATTACACCTTTGGAAGCGTTGGTTGTAAGGGGTGAGGCTTTGACTCTACCTATGTGAAGTTGCACAGGTTTTCCCGCTACCGCTTCGAGGGGGGGAGTATAGAAAGGTTCTTGAAAAGGGCAATTGATATGTACAGGACCTTTGGGAGAAGTGAGTGTGTGAAAGACCGCATCTGCGATGGTTGAGCGGAAATAGCGCTCATTCATTTCATTGGGAAGATCTATCTGCCATCTCGTAAAAGACCCAAAGATGTTTGTCTGGTGGGCCGTCTGATTGGCCCCGCAGGCTCTCAATTCAGCTGGCCGATCTGCAGTCAGCAAGATTAGAGGGGTATAGGAATGGTGCGCCTCCATACAAGCGGGCAGCAGATTGCCAACTGCCGTCCCAGAAGTTACGATGATGGCTGCAGGGGCTTCTAGCGCTTTGGAAAGTCCTAAGGCAAAAAATCCGAGACCCCTTTCATCATAATGGACGTGGAGTGTTGCCTGTTTGTGGCGAAGGGCTGCATCTACAAGGGGTGTAGAGCGGGAGCCCGGAGCGGTACAAAAATGGACCACTCCTTGCTGCACAAGCGCGTCAATGATCCAAGATGCCTTCATACAATCTTATCTTCTGGTTTAGCTCATCCCACTCGTCCTCGGCGTTTGAATCTTTTACAATGCCTGCTCCTGAAAATAGCGTTGCAGTACTCCCTTGCACCAGGCAGGAGCGGATGCCGACAATATATTCCGCTGCATCTGTTGACCTCCAGCCTAAGGCCCCCCCATAAAGACCCCGTTCAAAAGGTTCCTCTTCATGAATCAATGTGTATGCTGTTTGCTTTGGCATACCGCAAAGAGCGGGAGTAGGATGGAGGGTCTTGACGATTTCTTCATCCGTCACTGGCACTTTTAATTCCCCTATGCATTGACTGTATAGGTGCTGTACATTATTTGTTTGATGAACCGAAATGGGAGAAAAAGAAAGCGGGCGGGTGCAAAGAGGGGAAAGAGTGTGTTGTAAATAGGTTTGGACCGGAGTCAATTCCTGAAGGTCCTTTTGACTTTTTAGCAGCACCTCTTGAAGACAATGGTCTTCAGCGGGAGTCTCCCCCCGTTTTCTTGTGCCTGCAATAGCTTCGCTTGTGATACGTCTGCCCTTTCGAACAAACAACCTCTCTGGGGTCGCTCCTAAAAACGCTTGGGTTCCCGATTGAAAACAAAAAACAAAAGCCCCCTCTGCTTTTTCTTTTAAAGCAGCAGTGATGCTAAAAGGGTCGGGAGCCTTTTCTAGTTCTAGCCGGCACGAGCGAGCAAGAACCACTTTCTGAAGTTTGCCCTCATGAATCCATTGGAGAGCCTTTGTAACGCTTCGCCTCCACTGTTCTTGAGAGGGCCAGTACGTTTTTTTGAGCACTTTGATACGGCATGGACAGGAGAGAGCCTGTTGTATGGTCAGTGGCGAAATGCCCTCCTTCGAAGAAAAAGGAAAAAGATGAAAGGTGCAGTCTGGAGGAGGTAGGGTTCCTTCACGATCTGACCAATACACTCTATACTTATTCATCCTATTTTGTCACCGATATAAAGAGAAACTCCTCCTAGATTCATAGACACTACTTTGATCTTAGAAAAGCCAACGCTTTTCATGAGCAGGCAAAAATCCCGCCCAGACGGAAAGGTTTCAATAGTGTGGTTCAGGTATCGGTAGGCTTCTTGATCCTTGGAGAGGATTCCCCCAATGAAGGGCAAAATACGGCGAAGGTAAAATAGGTAGACCATTCGTATAGGTTTTGGGGGAAGAGAAAATTCTAAGATCAAACAACGTCCATTTTTTTTCAAAACTCGAAACATTTCTTCTAAAGAGGCGATAGGATTTTCGACATTGCGAATCCCGAAAGAAAAGCTTGCTGCATCGAAGCGCTCTTTTGAAAAGGGGAGTTTTTCGGCGTTTGCCATCAAAAACTGTACCGATGGCAGCTTTTTTTTGGCAATTTCTAACATCTCTGGAGATACATCGATTCCCGTGATGGATCCAATGGATTTTTTCGAAGAGATGAAGGCATGCGCTTGGTCTCCCGTTCCTGTTGCGATATCGAGGATTTTAAGATTGGTTTTTTCTGGAAGATGTCTCACTAATGCCCTTCTCCAGCTTTGATCCATCCCTAAAGAAAGGATGCGATTGGTTCGATCATAGGTTTGGGAAATACGGTCAAACATCTTCCCAATGTTTTGTCGTGAAGGATTTTCCATGGGGTCTTCTTGTACCACATGTCTCTTTCTATGTAAAGCGAGGAGTGCAGCTGTGAAAAAGAACATTAGCTTTCCCTGTTGGAATAGGATGGGGTAGAAATCGCAAAGGCCAATAAACACATAACCTATGAGAAGGGAACCGAACAGCGCACTTTCTAGAGTGCTTGGAAAAAACGAAGAAAGGGTGGTGAGAAAGAGAAGAAAGAAGACAAGCGCAAAGATCCCCATCTCACAGGCAATAAAAAGAAAAATATTGTGTGGGGCGGTCGCCCGAGTTTCTGCATTTGGGGCCGTTTTTAAAAATGGCTCAGATCTTTCCGAAAATTGGCTAAATCCTAAACCTGTCCGTGGGTGTTCTTGGATAATCTCAAAGGCGGTTACTTGCTGTATTTTTCGAATGCTATCCGCCCGCTGGGATAGATGGGTGGAGCTGATCACGCCTCCGCGGTTTTTATATTGATTGAAAAGAAGAGTAAAGCTGAAGAGGAAAGATCCCATCACCCACAAGCTGAACCAAACGGCTTTTGGATGTTTTTTATAGTGCAAGAAGGATAAAAAGGTGACTGTCGCAAGACCCCAGCCAAAAAGAGCTGATCGAGAAAAAGAAAGCAATAGAGCAAAAAGCTGAAAGGGGAGGGTGAAAGCTAAGCTTCGCTTATTGTCTTGCAAGATTAGGTAGTAGCTTGCAAAAAGAGAGAATACTAAAAATCCGCCAAAAACGTTTGCGTGAGGCAAAGTGCCTTTTGCGCGCATGATAATAGAGTTTTCAGAAGCGTTTCCAAACAGTTCGTCTAAAATCCATCGATAGCCGCCTTCGATTAGATAGATCGATGTTTCATTCGTTTCTCCTAGCAGTCTAAGACCCAGGGGAGCTTGGTGGAAGTACTGCACAATCCCCAATGCTGCCTGTAAAAGGCCAGCGGCAAAAAGACCGATGAGAAGGAGCCTGGTCAGCTTACGTTTTTCCTCGGGTTGAAATGCGTTTGTGATGAAGGAAAAAAGAAGCACTGGAGTCAGAAGTTGTAGGAGCTTGCTGTAGGCAACCGGATACTTTAGAAAGGGCGAATGTACAATCGAGAGGAAGGCACAGCCAAAAAAGGGCCAAAGAAAGTTCCCAAAAAAGCGCCTCAGTGGGATTTTAATCCAAAAAATCCCACTGAGTAAAAGTAAAAGGGCCAAAAGATCAGAAAGATAAAAATAGAACTTTTTTTCATAAGAAGAGGAGATAGCGAGCCCTTCGGGAATGAGAGAAAGGGAATAGAATCGAAACAGTTTGTCGTACTTGTGTTCAATCGGGATCAAAAACGCTAGTAAAACGAGAAGAAACGCGCTAACACAGAATTTTTTAGACATAGAGGCAATGGCAAAACCCTCGAGTTTTTATCGAGATTGCCGCTTGCGCTCGTTTTCCGTCAAATGAACTTTTCGAAGCCGGATGAAATGGGGTGTGACTTCCACGAGCTCATCCTCCTCAATGTAGTCGATAGCTGTTTCCAAGGTAAATAGGATAGGGGGGGTGAGAAGAATGTTCTCATCACTGCCCGCAGCCCGTACGTTGGTGAGTTGTTTGGCTTTGGTTGCGTTGACAACAAGATCGTTGTCTCTGGAGTGTTCTCCGACGATCATCCCTTCATACACCTCATCGGTAGGAGTCACAAAGAGTTTCCCCCTTTCTTGGAGGTTAAAAAGCGCATAGCCATTGGCTTTTCCTTTACTATTGGAAATCATAACGCCCCGAGAGCGTCCAGCCATATCGCCCTTCCAAGGCCAGAAGGACTCAAAAATCGAAGTGAGGATGCCTAGGCCTGAGGTGCGTGTTAAAAATTCAGATCGATAACCCATGAGCCCTCTTGTCGGAACGAGAAACTGCATAGTAGTGAGACCGTGCTCTGAGGTTTGAAGGGAGCGCATTTCCCCTTTTCTTTTGGAAAGGTCTTCAATGATCATTCCAGAAAAGTTTTCAGGAACCTCAACATGGACATTTTCCATGGGCTCCATTAAAACACCATCCATCTCTTTGGTGATGACCTTCGGCTTGGAGACAGCGAGCTCATACCCTTCTCTTCTCATTGCCTCAATGAGAACAGCAAGATGCAGCTCTCCTCTACCAGACACGCGGATCGCATCGTCCCTTCCGGGGATGTCTTCAATTTTTAGGGAGATATTGGCTCTTTTTTCCCGCACGAGTCGTTCGCGGAGTTTATTCATTGTGACATGTTTTCCATCACGGCCAACAAAAGGACTCGTATTGATGAGAAATTCTACCGAAACAGTCGGTTCTCCTAGAGTGATCGGTGGCAATTGTTGAATATGATTCGAGTCACAAAGAGTGTCGCCAATTTCCACCTCAGGGATTCCTGATAGTGTCACGATGTCGCCTGCGCCAGCCTCTTCTATTTCTATTTTCTTTAAACCTAAATGTCCTTCGATACGCACAATTTTATGGTTTTTATGATCTCCTTTTCGATCTACTCGGGTAACTGTGCTGTTTTTGTTAATTTTTCCCTCCAAAATACGCCCGCAAGCTTGTCTACCTACATAATCGTCATACGAAAGAGTGGCAGCCTGCATGAGGAAGGGAAGGTCTAAATTGCCCGATGGAGCGGGAGCCTTTTTGATGATCAGTTCGAAAAGAGGCGTTAAGTCTTTGGGCTCATCCGCCACTTTTTGGATAGCGTAGCCATTGACTCCAGATGCGTAAATGTAGGAAAAATCGAGCTGGTCATCATTCGCTCCAAGCTCCAGAAAGAGATCGAAGGTGAGATTCAAAGCCCGATCAGGATTTGCGTGAGGGCGGTCGATTTTGTTGAGGACTACAATAGGCTTAAGACCCATTTTTAGAGCAGCTGAAAGGACAAACCGAGTTTGCGGCATGGGTCCCTCTTGAGCGTCGACGAGCAGAAGAACACAGTTTACCATGCCTAATACTCTTTCAACTTCTCCTGAGAAATCTGCATGGCCCGGCGTATCGATAATGTTGATTTTAAAATCTTTGTAATAAACGCAAGTGTGCTTGGCAAAAATTGTAATACCCCGCTCTTTTTCTTGGTCATAGCTATCCATGACCCGCTCAGGAATTTTTTCATGTTCGCGAAAAATATTGCCTTGTTTGAGGAGATTGTCTAAGAGCGTCGTCTTCCCGTGGTCGATGTGGGCAACGATTGCGATATTTCTAATTTTTTGTGGATCATGCATATAGGTCATTATCATAGGCGCTAAAAGCATTTAATTTCTAGAGATAAAAGGTTCTTTGAGCTACACTCCCATGTGTAATTTATGGATTGCGAGGGTTTCTGTGGAAGAGCAAGAAGAGGACTCTCAGACGAGCCAAATCGATGACCTATTGAAAGAAAAGTTGGAAAAGGCTTTTCACAAGCAGACGTCAAAGGTGCGTCTCCACGATATAGCAAAGATTGCCTGTGAGCATACGGCGATTGACTTGGCTTATGCCGCTTCCCATTTGCCCCCCAATGTCAGGCCCGTTCTCTATGAGAACCTTCCAAATCGCGATGACAAAATTAAATTCTTAATCAATACCGATAGCGATACTCGCTTAAGTCTTTTTCGCCAGCTGGACGATGTAGAATTAAGAAAAATTTTTGACACAATGCCCATTGACGAAGCGGTTTGGGTGGTCGAAGACATGCCTGAAAGGCGGTTTCGAAGGGTCATGGAGCTTATCGACTCCAAGAAAGCTGGCCGCATTCGGGAGCTTTCTCAGCACGATCGTAAGAGTGCAGGGAGGCTCATGACCTCAGAGTTTTTCACGTTCACAATGGACATGACAATCGGCGAAGTCACAACCTATATTCGAGATAATCCCCGCATTGACTTTACGAAAGGAATTTTTATCTCCAACGATGCAGGGGAGCTGCAAGGGTTTGTGCCTGCTCGAAACATGATGATCAACCCCTCCCCAACGCCTCTTAGGCAAGTCATGCGCCCCGTTCTCCATAAAGTGACGGCTGAAGCAACCCGAGAGGAAGTGATCGATCTTGTCGAGCGTTACCGGCTCTCTTCACTGCCCGTTGTGAACATTGATAATGAGCTGATCGGAGTCATTGCCCAGGAAGATATCGTGGAAGCCATGGAAGACCTTGCCGATGAGACGATTGCGCGCATGGCAGGTACAAATGAAAAATTTACTTCCCACGACCCTATTTTGCGCCGTTTTTTGACACGCGCTCCTTGGCTTCTTGTGACTTTGATGGCAGGACTTGTTAGCGTAGGGGTTATGTCTTCCTTTCAGAAGCATGAGGGGGGAATTTTAACGTTTGCCCTGTTTTTCGTGCCGCTTATTACGGGGATGTCGGGAAATATTGGCCTGCAGTGTTCGACTGTTTTAGTGAGAATTATGGCAATGGGTGGGCTTTCTTTGGGTAGCCGCAAGGCGGTGATTGTCAAAGAGCTGATGAGCGGCCTTTTTACCGGGGCCATTTTTGGAGTTTTGTGCGGGTTTGTAGTATATCTTTTAGATCTAGTCAGTGGCAGTGCTTTGGGAGGGGTTGCCCCGATTGTGGTTTCAGTAATTGTTGGATTGGGATTGATCGGAGCCTGTTTTGCCTCCACTTGTCTCGGAGTATTTGCCCCTCTATTTTTTTCACGGATTGGGGTGGACCCAGCGATAGCTGCTGGTCCTATTGTCACTGCGTTTAACGATTTTCTTTCGATGACGATCTATTTTTTAATCGCTTGGGGAGTGAGTTACATTTTTTTTTAAAATTGGTTTTTTGAGAGAATTTTGCTATATTTTCGAAAGGAGCTTTACCTTATGGGGCGACGCACTCCGAGGAACTATTCTGGCACGAAAAACCCAGCGAAAAGCATTTCTGAACTGCTTCCGATTTTTGCCTTGGAGCTGGCCAAAAAAACAAGGGCGCCAAGGGATGAGATATTCAAGGCTTGGAAAGAACTTTTAGGAGAAAAAATGGCTCCGTTTACAAGTCCTGTTTCATTGGAAGATGACGTCTTGACGGTGAAAGTAAAAAGTTCTACTCTTTACAGCTTACTGGCAGTGCATGAGAAGCGGCGGCTTTTAGCCGGTCTTCAAAAGAAATTTTCAATTCGAGACATTGTGTTTCGCATTGGGTAAAAATGAGATAAGGCATGACGACAATGGCAGATGATAAAAAATACGATGCGAGTTCGATTACGATTTTGGAAGGGCTCCAAGCTGTAAGAGAACGTCCCGGCATGTACATTGGAGACACTCATACAAATGGGCTGCACCAACTCGTTTATGAGGTGGTCGATAATAGTATCGACGAGGCAATGGCTGGTTATTGTACCCAAATTACTGTGGTGCTTCACAAAGATGGTGGAGTAACGATTGAGGATGATGGGCGCGGCATACCGATTGAAAGACATACTAAGGAATCTCAAAAACAAGGGCGCGACGTTTCTGCTTTAGAAGTAGTCATGACCATCCTTCACGCCGGTGGTAAATTCGATAAAGGCACATACAAAGTATCTGGCGGACTTCATGGAGTTGGAGTCTCTTGCGTCAACGCCCTTTCCAGTAAGCTCATAGCCACTGTTTATAAAGAGGGTGAGGTCCATGAACTGGTTTTTGAACGCGGCAAGCCCATAGGTGCTATAAAGAAAATAGGCAATACGACGAAAAGGGGTACACGGGTGCAGTTTTGGCCTGATGAGACGATCTTTTCAATCACTAGTTTCGAGTATGATGTCTTAGTCAATCGTTTACGAGAACTGGCCTTTTTGAATAAGGGGGTTACGATCCTCTTTCAAGATGAGCGCGACGATACGAAGGAGCCTTTACGCTTTAACTACCAGGGAGGCATTTCCTCTTTTGTATCTTATTTAAACGAGGGAAAAGAGCCTCTTTTTCCCAAACCGATCTATTTTCATGGCGTTCGCGAGGGGCAAGACGGCGCAGTAGAGTTTGAAGTGGCCATGCAATGGAACGACTCTTTTAAGGAAAACATTTTTAGCTACGTCAATAACATAGCAACTAGGCAGGGAGGAACACATTTAACAGGGTTTTCCACTGCTTTGACGCGCGTTCTCAACACCTATATGAAGGCTCATAGCTTGGTCAAAGCAGACAAGATTTCTGTTAATGGCGAAGATATGAGAGAAGGCCTTACCGCTGTCATCTCTGTCAAAGTCCCCAATCCGCAGTTTGAAGGGCAAACGAAGCAAAAGCTGGGTAATAACGAGGTGGCTGGACTTGCGCAAGTTATTGTAGGAGAAGGACTTACAACATTTTTTGACGAAAACCCATCGACAGCTAAGCTCATTGTTGAAAAAGCAGTGATTGCTGCCCAGGCAAGGGAAGCGGCTAAGAAAGCGCGAGAACTTACATTAAGAAAAACGGCTTTGGATTCTGCTAGGCTCCCTGGGAAACTTGCAGATTGTCAAGAGAGTAATCCAGCGCTTTGCGAGATCTACATTGTTGAGGGGGATTCTGCGGGTGGGTCTGCGAAGATGGGGCGAGACCGGAGATTTCAAGCGATTCTGCCGATTCGCGGTAAGATTTTGAATGTGGAGAAAGCGCGGCTACAAAAGATTTTGCAAAATACGGAAGTGGGGGCGATTGTTTCTGCTCTTGGTTGCGGGATTGGGGCAGAGACTTTTAATTTAGCGAAGCTACGCTACCATAAAATCATTATCATGACGGATGCTGACGTCGATGGTTCCCATATTCGAACGCTTTTGTTGACGTTTTTTTATCGCCATATGCCGGCTCTTGTGGAAAACAATTTTATCTACATCGCACGGCCTCCGCTTTTTAAAGTTACGCGTAAAAAGGTGAGTCAATATATCCATACAGAAAAAGAAATGGATGAGTATTTGCTGACATTAGGTTTAAGCGATCTTTCTATTCGTAGAATAGGAGAGGACAAGCCCTATGGCAAAGAGGAGACAGCAACACTCATGCAGTGCGTTTCTGATGTGGAATCTTTCATCGGGGCAATTGAGAGAAAAGGCATTCCGTTTCGTGAATTTATAGGGGCGAGAAGAGAAGGGATGTACCCCAAGTATCAGGTGCAGATTGGGGAAGCTGCGCAATTTGTCTTTAGTGAAGAAGAGTTAGTCCATTTTAAGAATGAAAATGAGGCGGTGCAAAGGCGCATTCACGAGGAGACATTAAGCTCGATTCCCGAAGAAGAGATTACGGAAGAGATGCGTCAGCTTGCGCCTAAATCTCTAAACTTTCTTGAGCTCTATGATCCTACCCGCCTAGGCGAGCTGCTTCTTAGGTTGAAAGAATTTGGCTTGGACCTTGACTGCTATCTCATTGCTGAAGGGGGTCTTTTTGAGGTTCTTGAAGAAGGGAATGACCAAAAGACTGTGTGGCACACTTTGGAAGAACTCATTGATTTCATTCGTTTAAATGGACGTAAGGGAGTCGAGGTGCAGCGTTATAAGGGGCTGGGAGAGATGAACGCAGACCAGCTTTGGGATACGACGATGAATCCAGAGGTACGTACATTGGTAAGAGTAACCCTTCCCGATGCCATTGCAGCTGACCGGATGTTTTCCATGCTTATGGGCGAGCACGTTGAACCGCGAAGGATTTTTATTGAGACTCATGCACTTTCTGTTAAGAATTTGGATATTTAAGGATTGTCAATGTCGTATACAAAAGACGAAATGATCGTACCGCGTAAAGTCGAAGATGAGATGAAGGAGAGTTACCTTCGCTATTCGATGTCGGTGATTATCTCCCGAGCTCTTCCCGATGTGAGAGATGGATTAAAACCATCGCAGAGGCGGATTCTCTATGCGATGCGGCAGTTGAATTTGACACCGGGAGCCAAGCACCGTAAATGCGCTAAAATTTCTGGAGACACGTCTGGCGACTATCATCCGCATGGAGAAACAGTGATCTATCCGACCTTGGTGCGTCTCGCCCAGGATTGGGTCATGCGCTATTCTCTCATCAATGGGCAGGGGAATTTTGGTTCTATTGATGGCGATCCTCCGGCTGCGATGCGATACACGGAAGCAAGGCTTACATCTGCTGCAATGGCTTTGATGGAGGATCTCGACAAAGATACTGTCGAAATGGTTCCCAACTATGATGAGACCAGAGAAGAGCCCACGGTATTTCCTGCTAAATTCCCTAATCTCCTATCCAACGGTTCTTCGGGCATTGCAGTGGGTATGGCGACGAATATTCCTCCCCACAATCTCTCTGAGCTTATTGATGCGACGCTTCTGGTATTGGAAAATCGCAATATCAGTATTGATGAAATCATGAAGGTGATGCCGGGTCCTGATTTTCCGACAGGAGGCGAAATTTGCGGCTATCGAGGGATTAAAGAAGCTTACCACACGGGCAGGGGCAAGCTGACATTGAGAGCGAAGCTTCGCGTAGAGGACATAGCGAACAGTCGTCAGCAAATTATTGTTGATGAAATCCCCTACAATGTGAATAAGTCGAGGCTCATCGAGAGAATTGCGGAACTCATCAATGAAAAGACGATTACAGGTCTTTCTGATATTCGGGATGAATCGGATAAAGACGGTCTACGAGTTGTATTAGAACTGAAGCGAGGTGAAATTGCCGATGTCGTGATCAATCAGCTCTATAAAAATAGTGATCTTCAGATCACTTTTGGCTGCAACATGCTCGCACTTGATCATGGTTTGCCGAGAACTATGAACATCAAGCAGTTTATGTCGGCCTGGATTGACCACCGCATTGAGATCATTCGAAGAAGAACCCGATACGAACTTGCGAAAGCAGAAGCTCGGGCCCATATCTTAGAAGGGTATCTGAAAGCCCTTAAATATTTGGATGAGGTGGTGAAAATCATTCGAGCTTCTAAAAACCGCGATGAGGCTCGCATTGAGCTTATGGACCGTTTTAGTCTGACAGACAAACAGGCCAATGCTGTTTTAGATCTTCGTCTCTATCAACTTACAGGGCTCGAGTCTGAAAAAATCGAAGCTGAATACCAAGAACTTTTAGAAAAAATTGCTCGTTATAAAGCGATCCTAGCTTCAGAGGCTTTGGTTCGAGACATTATTAAAGAAGAACTGGAATCGCTTAAAAAAGGGCATAAGTCTGAAAGAAAAACGCAAATTGTGGCTGCTGAGGGCGAATTTGCTATGGAAGATCTCATTGCAGACGAACAGGTTGTAATTGCAGTGAGCGGAGACGACTACATCAAGAGGATGCCCATCGATGCATTTCGAGAGCAGCGCCGCGGTGGCTCAGGGGTCATTGGTATGGAAATGAAAAAGGATGCAGATATTTTAAAGAATATCTACGTTGCATCGACCCATGATACGCTCCTTATCTTTACAACTCTTGGCCGCTGTTACTGGACCAAAGTTTGGCAAATTCCTGAAGGGGGGAGAAGGACAAAAGGCCGGCCAATTATCAATCTTTTCGAAGATCTGGCTAGCGAGGAGCGAGTGGCTGCGATTTTGCGGGTTAAAAATTTTGAAGAAGAAGGGGCAGCGATCCTTCTTGCTACGCGGCAGGGGGTAGTGAAAAAAACGATCCTTTCCGCTTTTGCGAATCCACGGAAAAAGGGCGTTTACGCGCTGAATATAGACGAAGGAGATGAATTGATGGCGGCTCGGATGACCCATCCGCAACAGCAAATCATGCTGTTTACTCGCGGTGGTATGGCTGTCCGTTTTGATGAATCGCTGGTTCGTTCTGTGGGGCGAGTAGCTCGTGGCGTCCGTGGGGTAAGTTTGAAAAATGCTGAAGATAAAGTGGTAGGCTGTGAGGTGGTGACGCCTGAGGATACCATTTTAGTGATCTGTGAAAATGGGTTTGGCAAGCGTTCCAAGGTGGATGATTTTAGACAGACGAACCGAGGTGGGGTGGGTGTGCGTTCGATTATCACTTCCCAAAGAAACGGTAAGGTTGTAGGAGCCTTGAGCGTTACGAATCAAGATGGGGTTATTTTGATGTCGGGCACTGGCCAGGCGGTACGCATTCCGATGCGTGACGTTCGGGTGATGGGAAGATCTACCCAAGGGGTTAGACTGGTGAATCTCAAGGAAGAGGGGGATCTTGTTGTAGGCGCGCAGAAAGTTGAGACCATTGTGGAAGAATGAAACAGGGACTTTTCGTTACATTTGAAGGTGGCGAAGGAGCAGGGAAAACGACTCTTATAGAAGAGATGTCCAGGGTTCTTGTAGAACAGGGGAGGGAAGTGGTTAAAACGCGGGAGCCGGGGGGGACAAAACTTGGCGAAGCAATCCGTACCATTCTTCTCTTGTCTCAAGAGGAGCTTTCTCCCTATGCGGAACTCTCTCTTTTTTTCGCTTCTCGGGCACAACACATCCAAGAAGTGATTCTTCCTTCCCTCAAAGCGGGAAAAATAGTTCTCTGCGATCGATTCAATGACTCAAGCATTGCCTATCAAGGAATAGGAAGGGGGCTGGGTATGAAGGAAGTTGAGAGATTCTCTCAATTTATCTCGAATCATCTAAAGCCAGATCTTACCTTATACCTGGATCTCGATCCTGAGATAGGGCTGAAGCGCGCCTCTCATGTTAAGAAACACGACCGTATCGAATCGGAGAGTTTGATCTTTCACGAAAAACTTCGAAAGGGCTTTCTTGCGATTCAAAGGGAGGATCCGGAACGTTTTTTTCTCATCAATGCTGAAAACTCGCCAGAAACAGTCTTTCATGAGGCGATGAAATATATGGATTTTGTATTATACCGAACGTGATTCGAAACATGTTTGATTCGATTCTTGGAAATCAACCGATTAAAACCTATCTAGAACGCGTGCTGAAAGAAGGACGCCTGCCGCAAACGCTTCTTTTTTCTGGAATCGATGGGATAGGCAAGAGCCTTTTTGCCCATGCCCTTGCGAGGGAACTGCTGCAATCGAATCAGTCTCCAGACTTTCATATTTTAAAGCCGGAAGGGAAAAGCGGACTGTACGGTATTGATACTTTAAGAGAAATGATTGATGAGGATCATGCGTCGTCTTATGCCGGGAAAGGTAAGGTGTTTCTTTTAGAAGATGCGCATCGCATGCAACCGGCAGCGGCGAGCGCCCTTTTAAAAACATTAGAAGAACCTTCGGTAGAGACAACCTTTATTCTTTTAAGCAGCAATACGGCTGAGGTACTTTCCACCATCCTCTCTCGGTCCACCATCTTGGTATTCAAGCCTCTAAAAACTTCTGAGATCGAGACGTTTTTACAGGGTAGGGGCCTTTCGGTTCAGTTTGCGAAGTACGCTCAGGGATCTATTGGAAGAGCCCTAACATTGGCTCAACATTCTGGATTAGAGGAACAAAGAACCCTTCTTTTCGAACTTTTGGAAAACGATTTTGCCTATCCAGAAAAAATGCAAAAGCTTTTGTCTCTAGAAACTATGTTAGAAGAGGGGAAGGAAGAGGATCCTGTCCGCTTTGCCTCGCAAATCGAACACATTTTTTCTCTAATTTTGATGTGGCATCGGGATCAAAACCTACGGGAGGCGAGAGGGAAAGAGGAGTGGTTATTCTTTCCTGATACGCCAAAAAAACATCCTGAAAACCTACAGGAAGTAGAAAGGAAGGTTGAGACAGTGCGTTTAGCGATCTCTCGGAATATGAAAATTAGTACGTCTTTTTTGGAGATATTTGCTTGCTATCGAAATAATGTTTTATAAATCCGCCCTGAGAGCCATACCCCAGAAAAATAGAGAAGAATGCGTTATGCCCCATATGGCAGCCTAGGGCAGCTAAAATAGAGACTTTGTCTCTTAATGTCCCCATCAGCAAGCCCCCTACCAAAGAGAACAGCCATTGCATAGGCTGCTGCGGATCATAGTGCACTGCGGAAAATGCAATAGCGGATAGAGCACAGCCTAATGGAAAACCCACTGCATAGTTGGCAGCAGTTTGAATGACCCCACGGAAAATCAGCTCTTCCATAACGGGCACACCGATGATCTCTATGCCTTGATCATTCAATCTAAGAAACTGAAATCCTTGCTGAGTTAAACGTTGTATTTTTTTTGTAATAGCAGACAAGGAGGGAGGCAGTGGAGGTAAACTCGAGAACTTTTTCGCAGCAGGTAATGTACACAAAAAGGTTGAAGTCCCTAAAAATGAAAGTATAGAGACCGGGACAGTTTGGATTCCATAGCGAAACGAACTGCTAAAAAAAGCTGCAGCAGCGATAGAAGCAGCGATCGCCCTTGTGGAGGGTTGTTCAAAAGTTTTATTAAACGCAAATCGCAGTCTTCCTAAGCAGGAAACAGCTGGAACAGTATGTATCATATCAGGGGATAGTATCCTACTGCTTGATTTTTTTCAGTAAAAACAAGATAATATCTTATATTTTTAAACAAGGTTATTTTTATTAACGAAATTAATTTTAATACAGAAAATGAATTTTCAAAAATTGATTCTTTTTATGATTTGAAAATACAAAGTGCGACAGATAGTGCATTAGGCTCTTCACTACGTTCTTCTTTGAGAAGAATGCGCACAGAAACAGAAACCCCTTTCGACAGTTTAAGGAAAGGGCTCGTCAATCGGGCTTGGCCTTCCAACGCTTCCGCAGCAAAAGCTCATGTAAACAAGTTTATAGACTATTATAATTTAAGCGATGGGCCATTAGATTGGGACTCGAAAAATAGAACATTTGAAATCAAATGGTCACAAATATCCCAAGAAGGTGAAGGGGTGTGCGGAGGGTTTGGAGCATTGAATACTATGCAAAATCCTGAACTCCTGTGGTTTGTAAGTACATGGGATCTTTCTTTTATGACTGTAAAAGCCACCTTCGACCCCTCACAAGAAAAAGTAAAAATTACCATCGATGTGAACAGTCCATGGCGTAGTAGCCCCATTCAACGAATCTATTTTTTAGACAATCCTGTCACTCAACAATTACCACACGACAAGTATTGGGACAGCAAAATCACTCCAGATCAAGATCCAAGTTATTTTAATTATTATGTGAATTCGGATAATTTTTCCAGATTCGAAATAGGCGAAAAGCTGGCCTTCCCAAATACCTCTCAAGGCGGCGAGTTCTTCAGCAATGCATATGTCTTCAAAGAGAGCCGATGGCGAAGGCTAAGATTTAATGAAGCCTACAGGTTGATTCAAGTAGTCGATCTCCAACAATTCAGGCGGTTATTTCATCATTAGACTTGCATCACATTCGGTATAAGAGGGTGTCTACAAAGTAAAGTTCTGTCAATTTTCTGATTTTTAAAAAAAGAAGATGCCTATATCCTTTACGCAAGTATTTTTTGCACACACTCTTTGTGTGATGCAGAATTTTTTCTAAAACAGGGAGACCGTCATGGCATCAGTTATCTCGTCTTTGACTTCAAAATCAGATGTAATCATGCATGTGTTGAGCTTCTTGAACCCAAGTGAGCTGGCGATACTGGAAAGGACAAATAAAGCTTTGCAAGAAGCGGCTCGACGAAGTTGGCAAGATCAATGTATTATCCAGGGGATTATTCTACTGGCAACGCCTGATGGAATAACCCACAGGCAGATATTTAAGGATTTATATCCGGGTATCTTTGGAGCGCAGTTTTACAAGGACTATTTGGGCAACGTTGGCTGCGTGCCCCCAATTCCTGAAAAATTTATTGAAATGGCTCATTGCCCCGATCCTTTAGGTAATCCTGGAGAAACGATAAAAAGCAATTACCAATTGATGCTTATCCCCGCATTCATTACCATAACCGTCGGCAATGATTCTTCGTTGACTCTCGATGAAAAGGGGAAGCTTGTAAAGGCAGAAATCAGAAACAAGTTGCCCTCCTTTGAAAAAACACTTGAAATACCAGTGACTCTAAACAATCTTGCAATGCTCGCTAAAAGAGCTTTAAGACGAGGCAACCAGACTAGTTTTTTCAAAGGACTTTCTTGGTGCAATATCTTCCAACAGCATGGAGACAAACCTGTTCGCGAATCTCGTTGGTCTTATCAGAAAAAAGTTGTTGTGGGCCGAGGGCAACCTTATAATGAGCAAAAAAATCTTGCAGAAGGTGCAAGGCTTGAAATTGTGTCCTTAATCGAAAGGGTTCTTTTTAACTTGCTAACATATATAAGCTCACAAAATTGCCCTGATGATGAATATGTAGTACGTACTTCGACGCCTACTTTAGATAGCCACGTCCCTCCTAAGCCTTGGCAATCGATTGTATGGTGGCCGACGAGTGGCCCTTCGGCTCGCTTGGGCCTCACAAGAGACAATTTCGGCGACAACGCCGTCGGTGTCGCGGTGGGGGTACCTTCTGGAAGTTACTCAGGCCATTAGTCCCAGGGCACTGACCATTAAAAAGATACATTTAAAATAATTACCAACACTACATTCAATTAAATATGCAATTAATATTGTATATACCCCTCGTGAATGAAAATTTTGATTCTCAAAATTTTCTGTGCGACCGGTATGTCGCTACACTAGGAGGTGAAAGTCCTTCACGGGCTCTAGTAAGGAGAACCGTTAGAGAAGGCAAGGGTGCCTACCGTGAGGTAGGATCTGAAGAAAGCCGTATACAAAATGCTGGCCTGACGAACAGGAAGCGCATGAAGGCATGGACTCTAGGATAAGGGGGCGGGATACCCCAAAGTCCAATACTTACTCAGAAGAGTCAGTGTATTTGTGACAGGTTAGCAGGAAAGTGTAGCGAATTACCCGGTGAGATCTGTATCCGCGTCCGGCTACTACCCGACACAAGAGGGGAACAACGGAACTAGTGGAGTCTCGGAGAGATGACGCGAAAGGTACAGAAGTCAGCAGACGACGTAGTAGGCGAAAATTTATTTTTCGCTGAAGGTCCGAACATGAAAACGAAGGAAAGATCCAAAACCTCTATGACAACAGAAAATCGCAGAAAAGAAGATATGTCTAAAGCTAAAGCAGAAGAATCGGGGGAGAGCCTTGTACCACTTCTGAATAGCGCGATGGTTGGCAAGGCGGAGATGGAGAAGTCTCTCCTACCTAGCGGCTACGATGCCTATATCGCCACGATAGAAAGCATGGTAGACGACTGTAATATGAAAGTTGCTGTTGCCAAAGTAAAGGGTAATAAAGGTGCTCCTGGCATAGATGGTGTTACCACCGAAGAAATCGATGCGGACATGCAAAAGAAATGGCCGCAGATCAGGGAGGCCATTCTTGATGGAAAATACAGCCCAAGCCCGGTGAGACGGGTGGAAATTCCGAAACCAAATGGGAGTGGGGTTCGACAATTGGGAATCCCAACGGTCATGGATCGGATTATCCAGCAAGCAATCTATCAGGAATTGGTTCCTGTATTTGAGCCAATATTCTCGCAATACAGTTACGGATTTAGACCGAATCGAAGCGCACACCAGGCAGTGCTACAAGCTCAATCATATATCCGAGCAGGATGCGACTGGGTAGTGGACATCGACCTAGAAAAGTTCTTCGACAAAGTCAACCATGACAAGCTAATGGCGAGAATAGCAAGACGGGTAAAGGACAAGAAAATCCTCCTTCTGATCAGGAGATTCCTGCAAGCAGGTGGTATGGAAGATGGACTTGTTAAACCAACGGATGAGGGCACTCCGCAAGGGGGGCCTCTCTCCCCGCTGCTATCCAACATTATGTTGGATGACTTTGATAAGGAACTTGAAGAGAGAGGACTGCGATTTGCAAGATACGCGGACGACTGCAACATCTATGTTAAATCAGAGAGAGCAGGACAGCGCGTGATGGAAGGAGTAGTTCGATACCTGACCCAAGAACTCAAACTCAAAGTCAATCAACAGAAAAGTGCAGTGGACAATCCTTGGAAACGAAAGTTCCTAGGATTTACCTTCACAAGGGGAAAAGATCCGAACCGAATTGCAGTTCACGAAAGCCGAGTCAAGCGGCTAAAAGACAAAGTAAGAGGACTCACCAAGAAGATGAGAGGCGGTCAGCTGACGGACAACATCCGAAAACAGCTCATGCCGATCACCAGAGGGTGGGTCAACTATTTTGGGTTAGCTGAGGCACGGAATATATTCGTGGCTTTGGATGGGTGGATTAGGCGTAAGATAAGGGGTACCATCTGGCGACAATGGAAGAAACCTCGAACGCGATGCAAGCGCCTAATAGCACTTGGACTCAAAGAAGGCAGCGCCAGAAAGGCAGCATATAGTGGGAAAGGACCATGGAGAATGGCAAAGACCCGCAGTATGCATAAGGCGCTGTCGAACGCAGTGATCGAATCGATGGGATACATCCCTATGGCAGACATAGTACGAGCTAGGTCACAGTAATCATGAACCGCCGTATACGGTTCCGTACGTACGGTGGTGTGAGAGGACGGGAGCTGAAAGGCTCCCTCCTACTCGATTGATCAAAAATATGCGTCCACTCTTCTTCCAAAAAAAAGTTTTACGCTATAATTCTCCGCTCCATGTAGAGAGTGTGATTTATGGCCCAAACATCCGAAGAATCTAAAAACTTCAGCAGGGCGATTTAACTAAAATTTTTTGGCACATTCGAGCAAAAAAATCTTGCCAACATCCCTTTCAGGTATCCAACACCGAAAGTTGTTGCTCGTCTGACGGAAGCTAACCCTCTTTCCGGATCTACAACTGCAGCCATATTCATTGCCAAGCGGCGAAACAATCCCAGATTCTCCGCGCTATTTCCTCTATCCATCAAAATATCGTCCTCCCTGGATATCACATCGGCCACCCAATGACAGCGGTTCTCAATGTTCCAATACTGCCAGATCCATTTAGCAAAATCTTTGGCAGAGGCTCGACGGCTCGAAATATAGAGCCGTCTTAATGTTTCGCTAACAGCTGATCCAGTTTTTTATCTCGTTGATCGTACTTCGATGAGACAGGCCAAGCTCTTCCATTTATCAGCATTGGGTAGCCAGTCCAACTCTTCCATGACCCGTACTTCTCGGATATCGATTCGTCCATGCCCCTTGTCGATTTCTTGGTGAAATGAATGCTGGACTTCTTCCCATTCGACTCCATGAGCTTGATCGAAAAAATTTTCCATCTCAGCGCAAAGGGTAGGTTGGTTTTCCTTAACAGCCAGTAGGTAATCTGCTCCTCTTGAAGCTGAGCATATTCAGCAATTTCCTCAATCGTATTGCATCCGCAAAAGAATCCGCAGAGAATTACAAGAGACAGATACCAAATGGGGTATAAAACCCGTTTTTGGTTGCGCCGATAATCGGGGAAATCTGAAAACGTTCCCTTGATAGTCTCTACAAATAGATGAGAATCGAACTCTTTACTGGCTTCTAGAATTTTGGCATCAATCGGTTTACTTCGTGACATAGGCTCCTCCTCAGTTTTGAGGAATTTACTATGCCATGTTAGCAGATCTGCTATCAAAAAATTTTAGCTAAATCGCCCTGGCTAGACCTGTTATTTTTACGCTTAACAATATTCAGTCATAAATCGAGTCATCGTCAGATGAGGGCCGCCTAGCGGTAGGTTGCTGGGGCGCTCCAAATATAGAAAAGAAAACTGTCTGAACTTTTGCTGCGGTCCTCTCAACTGGGTCGTCTGAATGTCTCGATGGATTGCGAATAACACGACGGATGCTTTGCTGGTACAAATCCCTAGCTTCCAACAAAGGATCTTGAAACTCAAGTCTAGGAGCATACATCGGAACATCTACTTGATTTTGAAACGCAACCCTAGGAGCATTTGTTTGATTTTTTTCCTCAGACTCTGTAGGCTCGCCATTTATTGACGTAATCTTTCTTCTATCTAGAGGGCAAGTATCATGTTGAGCTAACCAAGGCTGTAAGCAAACTTTATGATATTCATGGTCACAATTTAATCTGGATACAGTTTGTGCAGGAAAGATCTCGTCTGTGCAAATCGCACAGATAGGTCCCTCTTTCTCAGATCCTACTATTCTGGTAAGTGAATTCATCTTAATACCTAAGCGTTAGAAGTAAAAGGCTTAAAGTGTATCAAAGATTTAGAATTCGGTCACTCTAAAAATAATCGGGCGCATTCCAATTTTCTGGGTAGCCAGGATACCTGCAAAGTCGCATAAAAATTTGAATTACTGTATACTGCTCGCTGCTTAACTCACTTCAAGGAAGCAGAATGCAGCTTTTCGAATGTCTCCAAAGTATCCCTGATCCACGCAAAAAACGTGGAATTCGTCATCCATTTCAGCCTGTGCTAAAGTTTGTCCTATTGGGATTTACCTGTCGGCTTGTAGCCATTGAACACATGGTCTCCTTCTTCAAGCCTATCTGGGGCCAACTCAAAGTAGCTTTGGGGTTCAATCGTCCCGAGCCACCAGATCCTACCACTATTCGCCGTATGCTCAATGGTCTCAAGCCAGAGCAACTGCAGCAAGCTTTTGAGCAGTGGGTCAGCGAATTAATCGGCAACCAGACATTGATGGCTTCTGTGGACGGGAAGGCGATGAGAAATGTGAAGGGAGAAAACGGATTAGCTCTCATGCTGGTCAATGTTTTTGCTCATGATCTGAAATTGGCCCTTGCTGAATACGCGATCAAAGCGAGGGAAGGGGAGCCAACAGTTTTGAGGGAAGCGTTGGCACAACTCTTTAAACAGTATCCGGGGCTCAAGATTCTTGTTGGAGATGCAGCATTTGCCGGGAGAGAATTGAACGAAGAGATTATCTCATTGGGCCGAGACTACATAGCCCAGATCAAGGAAAACCAGCCAAAGATGAAGAAGTTGTTAGAGGAATGGTTCCAGAACAAGATCCCGAGCGAAGTTCCAGCCGCAGTAGAAGTTAAAAAAAAGCCGGAGAAGAACGATGGGAGCTGTGGATTGACAGTGATCTAGGAGCGATGTTGATAGGACAATTGGCAAAATTCCCTGGTCTCAAGCAAATCGCTTGCGTTCAAACGTATCTACGATAGAGGGCAACTTACGGTAGAAGAGATACGATATCACGTAATTTCGGCTAGCAAACGGAAGTTACCTCCTAAGAAATTCCTACGGGGCATCCGGAGCCACTGGCAAATCGAAAGTGCGCCGCAGGCGCACGAAGGAGTTCTTCATGAACTAATTTGTGCATAGAGCTGCACGAGAGATGAAGGTAGGTCCTTCGGAATCAGCCTCCAAGGGCGGGTTCCAAGCCACTCAAAGCTGCTGCGATTAAGAGTTGTTGGTGGTGAGCATTTGAGGTTAAGTGCCGAGGTAAACCCCGGGCAGGTAAAGATCAGTAAGACGAACAGACTTGAACCTCTGTTGACGCATCGTAATCCAGAGAATTGTTGTCGAAACCAAGGGCGTTTCTATCTCTTGGGATGAATCTGTCGGGAGCTTGGTTATAGGACAGATGGCAACCGGTGTATAGGAGGCGTGAGACTGATCTGGGCTCTCGTACGGAACTGCGGGAACCAGTCGCTTCAATGTTAAGGGAGAAGCACAAGTGGTAGAAACCATAAGGCGAGAGTACCAATGCGAGGAACTGGGACAGACCAACTTGTAGGAGCTGTGAAGGTCAGTAATGCGACTGGAGCAAAGAAGTTGGATTAAGCAGTGGCATTTAAAGAACAACTGGCAACAGGAGGAAGCTATGAATGCGACAAAGACATTTGACATTCCAAAACAACTAGTGATGGATGCCTACAAAGCGGTTAAAGCGAATGCAGGAGCCGCGGGGGTAGACGAACAGTCAATCAAAGACTTTGAAAAGGATTTGAAAGACAACCTGTATAAAATCTGGAATCGGATGAGTTCGGGAAGCTACTTCCCTCCACCGGTAAAAGCCGTTGCAATCCCAAAGAAGAATGGGGGAGAACGGATACTTGGAATCCCTACCGTTGCAGATCGAGTGGCACAAACAGTAGTCAAGAAGGCCTTTGAGCCGAATGTAGAGCCTGAATTTCTTCCAGACTCATACGGATATAGACCTGGGAAATCAGCCCTGGATGCCATAGGAGTAACGCGTGAGCGCTGCTGGAAGTATGACTGGGTATTAGAATTCGATATCAAAGGAATGTTTGACAACATTGACCATGAACTGCTGATGAAAGCGGAACGCAAGCACACAAGCTGCAAATGGGTCATATTGTACATTGAACGATGGCTAAAAGCTCCAATGAAGATGAAGGATGGAACCATCGTGGAACGCCACATGGGGACGCCTCAGGGAGGAGTGATCAGTCCAGTTCTTGCCAATTTATTCATGCATTATGTGTTTGATGTGTGGATGGCTCGAAAGTTTCCAGATCATCCATGGTGTCGCTATGCAGACGATGGACTCGTGCATTGCAAAACTGAGCAACAGGCACAGGCAATCAAGGTCGCCCTGGGGCGCAGATTTGAGGAATGCAAACTCAAGATGCACCCAGAAAAGACCAGAATAGTGTACTGCAAAGATGGGAGTAGGAAAGGGAAATATCCGACGACAAAACTGGATTTTCTAGGATACACATTTAGAACGCGAACGGTAAAGAATACCAAGCGGAACAGCATGTTTGTGAGCTTCACTGCGGCAGTGTCAGTAAAGGCGCTAAAAGCAATGAGGCAAACAACACGAAAATGGAATCTGCGCAATCGGACGGATCTTGAACTGATCGATTTATCGAAAATGTTCAATCCGATTCTGAGAGGGTGGATGGAGTATTATGGGAAGTACAGTCCATCGGGGATGTTGCCTGTATTTAAGCATTTTAACAGTACGCTGAGAGCCTGGGCTATGCGAAAGTACAAACGACTGAAAGGGCATAAAACACGAGCAGCTCTTCTCATTGAAAAGAATGCGAAAGAGAGGCCGGATTTATTCGTACACTGGAAGAAAGGAATGTTAGGGTTTGCTTGATGGGAGCGGTGTGAGTCGAGAGGCTCCCGCACCGTTCTGAGAGGGGCCGGAAGTGAGATTCTTCCGGTCTACTCGCTACACGTTGCATCATGTGAAGGATCGAAGTTGGAGCGAAGACAAGATGTATAGCAAGGTTCCCGAGCAGGGGTGGGTGTTGGGGAAGTTGAGGAATCAGGCCCTAAACATAGTAAGAACGTTGGCCAAGAAACTGAAGTGAAAAGAAGAAAGTATGCCGAAATGGAGCGCTCAATTGCTGAGTAGACCTAAGGCGAACCCTGGCGCTGATGAGAGGTTTATGAGGCGACTTTGCAGGTGTCCTGGGCTGTTTCCTCATTATCAATAAATTTTTAAACCACTATAATGGGATAATTATACTTCCGACTTAGGATAAAAAATAACTTGAACTTTGTTTGCATATTCAATAAAATGTAGATATAACCAACGTTAATATATTATATAATGCTTAAACACCTAGACACCATGATTATTAGCTTAATGTTAGTGGAGATAATCCACGTGAAGCCGAGGTGTCGGGCTGTGTGCTGATTTTTAAAAAAAATTGGTTGCAAAAACCCGCCCCTCGAAAGGGGGCGGGTTTTTTTTTGGCCTCATGGAGTGCCTAGAGAGAGAATGGATATGACAAGTTCTATAATACAAGATGCATTGGCGTCGCCGCATATGGAAGTCCAAACGGCGAACCAGAAGTATTTTGATGAATTCAGCGCCCCGGATGCTTTGGTTATTGCAAGCTTAACTGCAGAGGCGGCGGGAGTCACCCGAAACGGTCTTTCAATCCCAGCTGCTTGCGTCAGGACAACCAGTTCAGCTGCCGTTGGGCTCAGTTGGGCTATGGCCCCATGCTATTGTCTTGCGGGGGTCATCATGGCAGTCGCTGGAGGTATCCTGCTCTCAAATTGTTACACAGATTTTAAAAACGCATTCGCAAACCATTCTTTAGAAGAAAAATGGCGTAGCAGTTTGAATTTATTTGATAAGTGCCTCTTGATCGCTCTTGGTGTTGCATTGTGCGTGATCGGGACATTTAAATTAGCCGCTTTAATCGCAAAGAAAACAGCTGTGACAGCGCTCGCTATTTCTGTCATTGCCACTGCATCCATCGTATTTGCAACTGTTGTAACACTGCGCGGAATAGAAATGATCGCAAGAGGCGGATATGGGCTGTGGAAAGCCAATCAATTCCAAAAAACTTTTCAGGACTGCTGTGCTAAAGGCTGTGCAGCACAGTGGTTATCCGAGGAACACCGAAAAGATCCTAGTGCACTGAAAAATCGGATCGGCCAAGCGGCCTTTGACCTGCTGCACAGTGCTCCAATGGACCCACTGTTTGCGAACGCGCAAAACTATGAGCAGCTCATGAAACGAATCCATGAGGGGATTTGTGAGGAAAGAGTCAAGCAACAACTGTTTCTATCTATTGGAACAGCCATGGTCGTTGGGGGAGTACTTTTCTTGGCTGCCGTCGGCTTAAGTCACGGCGCTGCAGCTCCAGCCGTTGTCACAACGCTTGGCATTGCTGGAAGCGGCTTTTCGTTGTCTATGGAGGCTCTATGGATGCCTTACGATCATCCCAAATGGTTTAAAAATCTGGCCCTCTGGCGCTATCGCAAGCAAGAACAGCAACATCCGCTACAGTTTGGGAGTTACAAACAGGCTCGGGTGGACGCGAGCTCGTAAGATTTTCTGAATAGCACTCAAGGTGGAGCCAGTAGACGCATGACAACTGGTACACGCACCTTGATAGGAAATGATTAACTCCCCTGTCTCCTTTAAATCAATCAGCATCACTCCCCCTGCATCCAGTTCAATATAAGGCCGAATTTCTTTATCCATCACTTCTTGGATGAGGGCTATTTTTTTTTCTAAAGCGAATTGATCCCAGCCGGGCAACCCACCTGGAATTTCACTAAAATCAATCTCGATGGGCGTCGTATCGTAGACGTCGTTAAAGGGAATATCTGAGCATTGCTCTACAGCCTGATCGACCGCTGAGAGAGCCTGGTTGAGGAAACGATCGCACTCTTTAGGAAAAGCGGGCACCTCTTTGCGGTCACGAACATGTTGGTCGATCAGTTCCGCCGTGATACGAGAGGCCTGGTTGTAGTTTTTTCGAAGAACCAACTCACTCACCACTTCACAGGCAGCAATCAGTCCGACAGGCCCAAATGCTTGAAATTTAACATCCGCAATGATGCCATCTGTTTCATCAACGAGCCAGTCCAGGCGTACGCCTCCTGCTTTCCCCGACACAAAGCGCATGCCCCTTTCAGAAGCCAGATCTGCGGTAAAGGATCCGACAAAAAGCAGGCGATCCAATCGGAGGCGTAATTTTTTACTCAAAAACTCCCAGTAAAAAGGTTTCATACTCTTCCTCCAATCTCTTGGAGTTCTTGAACCGTTTCATTGATCATCTTCGCAGCCTTGCGAATCTCCGCTTCGGTGCTCATACGGCTCAAAGAAAAGCTCATCGCGGTCTCATCGATCAAAGAAAGATGAGAAGAATACCCACCCCCTATATTTGCATACACCCCTTTTCGGTTGAGATAGTACAGAAGGGCCTCCTGATGCACTTTTTTAAAAGCGACAAGAGAAACATTCGGCAGGCGCATCTCTTCCTGATAAAGCACGGTTCCACAGACCAAAGACTCAAAAAGGTTGCGAAGCCGGACAATTTCGAGCACCATCATATCCAGATACAAAAAACACTGCTGTAAAGCTGCGCTAAGAGCCATCAAAGAGGGAACGTCTAACACCCCTTCCCGCCCGCCTAAAATAAGAGGCGCTAGAGGAGCCCCTTTTTTTACTAAAAGCCCACCAGAACCCTTCACTGAATGAATCCGGTCTCCTGAAAAAGTCAGGTAATCTGAATCGAAAGAAAAAGGAATTTTCCCGACCGCATAGGTAGCTTCCCAATGAAGAAGCACTTGCCGTTCTTTGGCCAACTGGAGAATCTCTTCGTAAGGCTGAATCACTCCAGTTAAACCATGAGCCATCGTGACAGAAATCAGCGCCGTACGCGGAGTAATGAGCGATTTTAGGCATTCAAGATCGATGCGTCCGCTCTCATTTTTAGGAGCAATCTTGATCGTACAGCCCAAATCTTCGAGTCTTTTTGCATACTGCATCGTGGGAGCGTCTTCCAACTCTGAAACAATGAAGTGGCTCTTTCCCTCTTTTCTCGCTACCTCTAAAAATACAGACCATAAAACTTGATTGACCGCCTCTTTTCCAGAGGAAGTAAATACAAAGGAATCCTCCACACTAGCACCTAAATATTCACGAATCATCTGCTCCTGGCTCTCTAAAGGAGCGATCAGCTCAGAACCCATCCTGTGGGGGGCAAAAGACGCCCCCCAATACTTATCAAAGTAAGGAGCCATCCTCTCCAGTGCACTCGAACAAGGCTGTGTCGAAGAAGAGTTATCGAGATAGATCATAGGAACCATGCTGGTAAGTGTAGATAAGAGGTGCCCCTGTAGGAATCTCCAATTGCACCACCTCATCTTTACTTAACTGTTTGATGTTCATTACAATAGAGCGTAAAGAGTTACCGTGGGCCGCAATGAGAACAGTTTTTCCCTCCTTTAAGTAGGGAACGATCTTCCGTTCAAAATAGGGTAAAGTCCGTGCTGCTGTCATTTCCAAACTCTCTCCACTGGGCGGCCTTACATCAAAACTGCGGCGCCACAGCTGGACCTGCTGCTCACCAAATTTTTTTCGCATCTCATCCTTATTCAGTCCCTGAAGCTCGCCATACATCCGCTCATTAAGCTCCCACGCCCGGTAAACGGGGATGAGTTCTTTTTCAGCCTCTTGGCTGTATACCTGAGACCACGTATCTAATTGACCCTCTCCAGGATGCAAAAAAACGGGGATTTTTCCACTCTTGTGCTTCATCAAAGCAAGGGGGACCGTCATTTGAGCGCGCACTAACGTAGAGGTAAAAATTACATCAATCGGGATGTCGCATAGTTTTTCCCCCGCCCGGTAGGCTTCTTCCACTCCCTCTTGACTCATGGGAATATCGACCCATCCGGTAAAGAAATTTTTTTTATTCCAGACGGACTGCCCATGTCTTAGAAGAATTAATCGCACCATCGCACTCGTCCTTTCTTTGGAGTTTAACATGAATTGCCGTTTCCTTTATACTCCGCTGTCGCTAGCGCATTTTAAAATGAGAAAACATGGAAAGGAAAAGATTAAGTAAAGCTCTTGCTGCAGCTGGGATAGCCTCTCGAAGGGCTTCAGAAGAACTGATCTTCGAAGGCCGAGTTCAGGTCAATGGCGAAACGATCAGGCTGCCCCAATACCACATCGACTGGAAAAGCGATCAGATCACCGTCGACGGTCAGGCAGTCAAAAAAGAGGAAAAAAAAGTTTATTATATCCTGAACAAGCCAGCCGGAGTCCTCTGTACAAGCGCACGAATCGGTAAACAATCTATCGTGCTCGATTTTTTCCCCGAAGACCAACGTCTTTTTACTGTGGGACGACTCGACCGGGAAACAACAGGGCTTCTTCTTGTGACAAATGATGGTATTTTTGCGAACAAAGTCATTCACCCTTCCTCCAACATTCTCAAAGAATATATTGTGAAGTGCCGGCAGGAGATCGTTGCTGAACATCTTGAAACTTTATCGCAAGGAGCAAGAGTCGATGACAAGTGGATCCGTCCTGTTTCTGTCCAAAAACTCCGCAAGGGCACCTTTAAAATTCGAGTTAAGGAGGGGAAAAAGCACGAGGTGCGCATCATCGCAGAAAGAGCGGGTCTGAAAATCGTCGAGCTTTCTCGCGTCCGGATAGGATCTCTCGCTTTAGGAGACCTTGCGCCTGGTGAATTCCGCCTTTTAAGTGAAAAAGACAAAGAACTTTTGTTCACAAAGTGAACGGATATTGTTATACTTTGCCCATTAGACCTCTTGTATAACGGTCTATTTAAAGGGGAGAACAAAAAGTCTTGGATGCACTTTCTCTTATTCAGGCGATAACCCTCTGTTTAGGGTTTTACATGGCCTGGAATATAGGGGCTAATGATGTAGCCAACGCCATGGGCACATCGGTTGGTTCTAGGGCACTATCGCTCAAGCGCGCAGTGTTTCTCGCTGCTTGTTTAGAATTCTCTGGAGCTTTTTTCATTGGCTCCGATGTCTCAAAAACCATTCAAAATGGGATCATCGAGCCGACGGTTTTTGTAGGGGAGCCTATGGTTTTCATTTTGGGAATGATGGGAGCTCTTTTGGCTACAGGAGTGCTCTTGCAGTTGGCCTCCTATTACGGCCTTCCAGTATCCACCACGCATGCCATTGTAGGCTCTGTGTTGGGTTTCGGAGTTTGTCTTGGGGGTGTGCAAGCAGTGTACTGGGGAGAACTGGGATGGATTATCGCTAGCTGGATTCTTTCTCCTGTTTTAAGCGGGCTCATCTCTTTTGCCATTTTTAGCCTGATCCAAACAAAGATCCTTTATGCATTAGATCCTTTTCGAGCCACGCAAAAATGGGCCCCCTATTTCGTGTTTCTTTGTCTTAGCATCGTTACGCTGGCACTCGTCTATAATGGCCTCAATCTCAGCTTGTCCTTCTTTTCTTACTCGCTTCCTCTGGCGCTCCTTGTAGGAGCAGCAGCCTTCCTTTCTAGCCGGTTTTTGATTCAGAAACAACTGGAGCCCCACCTAGCCAATATGGCTTTCCAAGACCTGAGAAAAGGCGAACAGGAAGAGATATCCGATGTAAGAAATCGCGAAGAGGCTCATGTTGGTGTGGAAAAAATCTTTATTTCCCTCCAAATTCTCAGCGCCTGTCTTGTCGCTTTTGCGCATGGAGCCAACGATGTCGCTAACGCCATCGGCCCTGTTTCTGCAGTACTGAATGCAATCCAGACGAACACGATCTTGGAATGTACTGTAGTGCCTTTGTGGCTCCTCGCTTTTGGGGGGTGCGGCATCGTCCTTGGCCTAGCCACATGGGGGTGGCGCGTGATTGAAACGATCGGGAAGAAAATTACAGAGCTGACTCCGACCCGCGGGTTTTCTGCAGAATTTGGCGCTGCAACGACCATTCTTTTCGCATCTAAGGCAGGTCTTCCCATTTCAACAACACACGCTCTTATAGGAGCTGTATTAGGCGTGGGGATGGTGCGAGGGCTTAAAACACTGAATCTTCAAATAATTCAAGAGATCGCCATCTCTTGGATTGTGACTATTCCCCTATGCGCGCTTTTGAGTATTGGGGCTTTTTACCTACTGAAATTTTGTCTTTTGTGATAGCTTGCAGATATGAGCGATCTCAACGAGTATGTCGATTTACTCATCCCCAAAATTAAGCACTTGATTATCACAACAAGCGGCCACACAGTCTCTGCCTGCTCTATTGAAGAGTTTTATTACGCATTTTGCTTAGCTTTTCGAGAGCAGATTATGGTCAACATGACCGCAACCATTAAAACCATGGAAGAAAAAAAGCCCCGTACTGTCAATTTTATTTCCATGGAGTACCTTCCTGGGAGATTCATTGGGAATAACATTTCCAATCTCAAAGCGAATGATCTCGTTAGAGCGGTCTTAAAAACACTCGATCGGAATTTTGAAGATGTTTTGAACTGTGAAACCGACCCTGGTCTTGGCAATGGAGGGCTCGGCAGACTCTCTTCTTGTTTTTTAGACTCTTTAGCAACACAGGGGTATCCAGCACGGGCCTACGGACTTCGTTATCAATATGGGATTTTTGAGCAGGAAATTTGGAACGGAGTGCAGATTGAAAAACCTGATTGTTGGCTTTTAAACATCGATCCATGGGAATCAAGGCATGATATTTTTTCGGCCAACATCCATTTCCGCGGCCAGCCCATCCATGCAACCAACAAGCACGGGGATGATGTCTACCACCTGGAAAATTTTGAGGAAGTAAGGGCCCTACCCTTTGATGTGCCGATCGTCGGTTATGCAGCGAACCCCAACTATTCCGTACTGATTTTAAGGCTCTGGTCTACTAAAGAATCTCCGAGAAATTTCGCACTCCAAAGATATAATGCAGGATTTCTCGATCAAGCTTCTGAAAACACCTCTTTAACAGATATCCTCTATCCCAACGACAATAATGAATTGGGTAAAAGGGTACGTCTAAAGCAAGAATTTCTCTTGGTCAGCGCCTCGGTCCAAGACATTATCCGAAGACATCTTAGAGTCTATGGAGATCTGAGCTCTTTTCGAGATAAAGTCAGAATCCAAATCAACGACACCCACCCGACGCTAATCATTGCTGAATTGCCTCGCATTTTAATGAAAAACTTCAATTACTCGTGGAAAGATGCCTGGGAAACCACACAGGAAGTGTGCAGCTATACAAATCACACTATTTTACGAGAAGCTTTAGAGGAGTGGAACGAGCACCGTATCGCTGAGCTTCTTCCAAGGCAACACCTCATGATTCAAAGGCTCAATCAACATTTTTGCGATGAGGTGCGGAAAAGCTTCCCTGGCGATGAAGAGCGCGTAAGAAGGCTTTCCATTATAGAAGGTGGACAAATTCGGATGGCTCATTTGAGCGCCTATGGTTGTCATACAGTCAATGGCGTAGCAGAGCTTCATACAAAAATCCTCAAGGAAACGATTTTCAAGGATTTTCATGATTTATACCCAGATAAATTTGTCAATGTAACCAATGGAGTGACCCAAAGGCGCTGGCTGTTCCATGCAAACCCCCTTCTTCAAGAGTTTGTCACGAAAAAAATAGGCAATCAGTGGATCACCGACTTTTCAACTCTTTCAAAGCTTCATGCATTTGCCTCAGACAAAAGCTCCCAAGAGGAATTTCTCCTCATTAAAAAGAAAAATAAAGAAAACCTCATTCATCTTCTTACCCACGACAACCCTTTAAGGGACTCTCATGGGAAAATCCTCGAGCATTCCCACACACTGGAGCCATCTTCGCTGTTTGATGTGCATATTAAAAGATTTCATGAATACAAAAGACAGCTGATGAATGTCCTGCATCTCATCATGATTCATCAAGAAGCTCAACCGAGAAAGGTTCACCGCCTCGCTATCTTTGGCGGGAAAGCTGCTCCCGGATATGAGAGGGCCAAAGAGATCATTCAGCTCATCAATGCAGTGGCCCGATCTTTTCACTCTGATGAAACAGCAAGATCGCGACTCTGTATTGCGTTTGTAGAAAATTACAATGTCACTCGTGCAGAAACGATTATTCCCGCAGCCGATCTTTCTCAGCAGATTTCTACAGCTGGTTGGGAAGCCTCAGGAACAGGAAACATGAAGCTCGCAATCAATGGCGCTCTGACCATCGGCACGAATGATGGCGCCAATATTGAAATGAGAAAGGCTGTGGGCGATCCATGGTGGCCCTTTGCCTTTGGAAGCTCTGCAGATGAAAATCAAGAAGCCTATGTGCCTCGAGAGATCTATCATCGAGACCCCCAGATTCGAGCGGTTTTGGACACTTTAAAAGATGGAATCTTTGCCGCTACTCCAGAAGAAAAAAATGTGTTTGCAAAAATCTTTCACGGGTTGATCGAACAAGACCCTTTTCGAGTTTTAAAAGATCTTCGCGCATACTATGAGATGCAAAAAAAGGTGGAAACCCTTTTTTTACAACCCAACCTCTGGGCGGAAACAGCCCTCCACAACATTGCATCGATGGGACCCTTTTCCACCGATGTATCGATCCACAATTATGCGGCAAAAATTTGGGGAGTGGAACCTTGTCCAGTAGATTTAGACATCTTGGCAAAAGTCAAAGAAGAGTACCAAGACCACAGTCACTGCAATAGACCCATTACATAACTATCTTGCGTAACCTAAAGAAATCTTCAGGTTACGCAAGATGTCTATTTTGTGCGGGCTTTTGTCGGCGTTGCGAAATGGAAGACGGGATTATCTGGGTCCTCTCTTTTTGCATGGTAGTATGCCGAGCGATGATCGCCCTCTTTTAACGGATTGTGCGTAAAAAACATTGCCCTTCTTGGCTTATCACTACGGTTAGGTTGAGAGTAATGGGGTAAGAAAGAATCAAAGAACAGGAGATCTCCCGGTTCTGCTTCGATGGGAATCCACGTCAATTGATCGCATACACTTTGTTCAATCGACCCGTGAGCGGGCCCCCCTTCCTGATAGGGAAGTACCCACCCCTGAAGAGACGCATCTTTTGCTAAACTCTGTTTCCAATCCTTAGCCACATAAAGGCACCCATTTTCAATTGTCGCCGCATCGATCGCGACCATCGCGGTAATATGCTCTTGGCTAAAATGGGCATAGGCTGGAAAATCTTGGTGCGGCAAAAAGGCGCCGCCTCCTGGCCATTTGAAATTGATCTTATCCTTAAAGAGTGTATAGGGCGTTTCTACGAGGGCATTTAAGTAGCCAGTGATCGTTCCATAAATGAAATGGTGGAGCATAGGAAAACAGCTCAACATGTCCTCTGCTCTACAAATTTGGTTTGGGTTTTCTGCTTCTGGAACCACGATCAAGGCGCCGGGGAATATTTTGGCAAGGTGCTGCAAACTTTGCCCTGAATGTTGCGATAAAAAAGAGAGACTTTGCGCCGAATCATGAACTTCATCCGCCCACTTTTGTAACAGTCGTACCTGCTCCGGCGAATAAAAATGTTTAATCCAAACATATCCATCGCGCTCTAGTTGATCCCTTTTTTCTTGAAAAGCATGCGCGCATACCTGAAGACTGAAAACAAAGAAGAGCAGCCATTTCATTGGAACACTCTTCCTTTCGTGCGGTCTATAATCCTTTGGATAATTTCTGAAGTGGAGATCCCCGATGTATAAGGGACTAGGCGCAAAATGCCAAGCTGAAGCGCTGGCCCATAGTGTTCGTGTAAAAGCTGATCCCCGATATCATCGCCATGGATGATATATTGAATATCCAGTTCCTTGATCCTTTCCTGGGTTAGCTGCGGAGGCGGAGCAATCATAACCTCATCGACGTATCGACAGGCCTCAATCACCGCGACCCGATCCGCAAGATTCATGACAGGCTTTCTTTTATACCCTTCCACAATATCGTCTGCTAGGACTCCAACAATTAAATAATCTCCAAAAGACCTCGCCTTTTTTAAAAACTCAACATGCCCCGCATGAAAAAGGTCTCCCACGATGTCCACATAAACCCTTGTTGCCGCTTCGATATGCGCACAAAAAAGAAACACTAAGACCCAAAAGATATTTCGGTACTTCATCATCCACTCGGTTAAATGTCAGGAAAAATTTTACTAAAGAAAAACGATTTAAATCAAGCGGAGAGCTGCCATTTTTCAAGAAGCTTGCGGATAACGTTTTTTTTCTTGAGTGTTTTGAAGTTCTGATCGAACATTTCTACCGCCCCTAAACAGCCAACCATATGAAGTCCTTGATCATTCATCGACTGAGAAGCGATTTTCAATACGCCAGCGTAAAGATCCCCCACATACTGAGCTGCTGGAATCTGATCCAGCACTGCAGCGCGGATTTCCCCCTTTGCAACAGCGTCCAATAGATTCGGGATTGAGGAGTATTCTCGAATGAGAATCGTTGGATACTTGTCCAGAATATAGACGGCTGGATCACCAGCCAAAATTCCTACCATTTCTTCAGCCAAATGAGCAAGATCCATCTTTTGAGAGTCAAAAGAAACGATTAAAACAGGTCCGATTTCTAAATAGTTGTTCGAAAAGGCATATTTTGCCCGATTGTAATCGTAAGGGGGGAGAGAAGAGAGAATCGCTTCGTAGCGGTTTTGGTTGAGACCTTCAATTAAGGTATCCATATTTGCAGCAATGACTTCAAATGCGAGTCCGCTATGCTTGGACATTTCTAAAAGAAGCTCTTCTGTATAGCCATTAACATATGCTGTTTGTTCTCCAAAATCCACAGGATACCAACCCTTATCAATTCCCACACGAAGGACACGGGCGCCATTGTTAGAGCAGCTACAGCCCGCGACAAACAAAAGGATCAGCAACCGACATACCGAACGGGATCCAAAGAGGGGTCGCCGAGTTGTGCCGAAGCGCTGAGAAGAAGGGGAGCGATAAAACCACATGAAAACCTTCTGGCGATGATAAAAGAAATGGCTTATCCTAGCAACATGGAAGCTACCAAAAAACCGATTTACTTACTTGTAAACTTTGGTGGACCGAGAAGCCTCGAGGAAATTCCTGAATTTCTCACATGCCTTCTTTCAGACCGGGATGTCATTCGCACCCGCTTTCCCGCTTTTTTTCACAATTGGTTCTTTGGTCGCGTGGCTAAAAAAAGAGCCTTCACTCTGGCTAAAGATTACGAGCTGATTGGTGGAAAGTCCCCCATTTACTTTGATACAGAGACGCTTGCGAAGCTATTAGAAACACAGCTTCAAACCCCTGTCTATACCTTCCATCGCTATCTCCCAGCTACGCATAGAGAATCGCTTCGTCGAATCGGCCAAGCAAAAAGCCTCACAGTGCTTCCCTTATTTCCTCAATTTTGCTACGCAACCACAGGAAGCGTTGCTCGGTTTTTAGCTCCCTATTTTCCCAAAGAGCTCCAATGGGTTCCATCCTACGCAACGCATCCTTGTTTCATTGCTTCGTATCAAAAGCGCATTTCGCAATTTCTTTGGGAACATCATCTCCTGGAAAGCGAGACTCTCCTTTTCTTTTCTGCCCATGGAGTTCCCCAGCGATTCGTCGATGAAGGGGACCCTTATGAACAAGAATGCTGCGCCACCTATGAGGCCATCATGAAAGGTTTTCTGAAAGCCGCCTCCATTCTTGCTTACCAGTCAAAATTTGGAAAAGGGGAATGGTTGAAACCGTATACCGATGAGACTTGTCACAACATTCTCCTCTGGAACAAAGGGAGGAAAAATGTTGTCATGGTTCCTATGAGTTTTACTTCTGATCATATTGAAACGCTTTTTGAAGTGGAAAAGCTTTACCTTCCCATCCTTGCATCAAAGGGGCTCCGAGCGTTTCGCTGCCCTGCCCTTAACCTGGAACCTTATTGGATTGATGCTCTTTTAGAAATCCTTCAGACACAAGAACTTGTCCCCACGGCAATGCTCATCCGAAAGGCGGTTCCATGAAAAACGCCTGTCTCAAAAAACTGATCTGCCTGGCCCGGCCCTGGATTCCGCTCCATGCGTCTACAAATCGCTTTCTCATCGTCGCCACCACTGCTCTTGGGGATACTCTTTGGGCCACTGCTGCTATTGAAAGCATCAAAAAAGAGCGTCCCGATTGTCACTTAGCCGTTTTGACTAGCCCCATTGGGATGGAAATCCTTCGGTATAACCCCTACGTGAATCAACTCTTTATCATGAAAGAGCCTCTTTCCAAATACTTCTTTTCCTTACGAAAAAAGCTTTTTCAAGAGCGGTTCGATACCGTTCTTCTCTTTCACGCTTCTCAACGATTGGCGCTTCCTTTGTGTTCATTAATCGGGGCCAAAAAAATCATTGGGACATGTGGGATTAATAAAGGGCTCGATGACCTTCTCACCCATCCTCTTCCGAATCATTTTCAGCATGAAATCACGCGAAGACTTGCGCTCATCCAAGCGGTTGGCATTGTCCCGAGCGTTGAAACGCTTTCCATCCACCTCTTGCCCCATGAGACGCTGCCTCCTCGAGGAAAGGGTCCGTGGATCGCTTTGCATCCAGGCTCAAAAGACGCCTTTAAACGGTGGCCCAAAGAACACTTCATTGAACTGGGAAGACGTCTAAAAAAAACAAGAGACTGTGAGATCCTCATTACTGGCTCTACTCAAGAACTCGCCTTAACAAAAGCGGTGGCTGCGGCGATCCCTGGAGCCCATCTGGATCCTCCAGACCGCCCTCTTCGCGAATTTGCAGCGCTCCTCAGCCAAATGGATCTACTTATTTCCAATGACACAGGACCTGTCCACCTCGCCTGCGCTCTCAACCGTCCCGTTATTGCCCTCTATGCCTCCACAGATCCTGCTTTATGCGGACCTCATAAAGCTAAGCTTGCCCATGTCATTGCAAGAAGAGCTACGTGTGATCCCTGTTTGAAACGCAAATGCCGCCTCCCCTTTTGCTTGATGCAAATCGGCCCCGAAGAAGTACTCCAGGCCGTCAATCTGTTTGTTCCTGGAGAGGGGACCAAGTCGGAGTGCTAAAAGACCATTCCGCATCTATTTTCCTAAGCTCCAGGGAAAATACCCCCCGATATTGTTCTTGTGAATGGGGCGTTTTATGAGGATTTAGAACTCGAAGAGTATAGGTATGTTGAATTCGAATCGCTCCATCGTTTTGTCGTACGACGGCTATGTGCTCTTTCTTCCAGGTGCAAGCTAGTAAACTCTGTATCTGGCTGTTTTGAAAATCGTGTTTCAAACGGTTCTCGAACCAACAATCTGTTAGAAGTTTCTCCATATTTTGACACACAGCTTCTTGAAGGAATGTAAACAATGGAACATCGAGTGTTTGTCCCGTGAGTGCCAAAGATTTAAGGCGATTCAAAAGAAACGGTTTAGCATTCTCCCGTGTCGTCCATTGCCCAGGAAACTGCGTCTCGTCTTGAGAATCCCTTATAAGGATTTCCTTATAGCGATGTCCATCTTTCCGAAACTGTTCGGTTTCATGCGTATTTGGACCCTTAATCCTTATAGAGTGTTGAAGCTCTTTACCTAAGTCTTGAATGTAATGGAGATTCGCTGTCTCTGTAACATAGCCCTTAATCACATCCTCTAGAAGGCTCGCTGCCTTCTGAATATACTGATCCTGTCTCTTTATCATCTGTTGTTGGAGGTGAGGTACCTGAAGAAACTGAAAAGTGTTCTCGTCCGAACTTACAAATTGAGGCCAAGCGTTCAAGCGTTCTCCTAAGATGATCTGCTTGTTTGTATTTTGCAAGTCCTGTTCTAAATGTTGCGGGTCAAACCCATCAAAAACTTGATCCAAATTCTCTTGCGCTTCAAGGGCCCTCAAAATAAACTCCTCTGAAACACCCTGCTCCTGTGCTCGAGTAAACAACGAGGCGTCCTTTTTCACCGCCCCATAAACGCGCCTTAAATCGTTGAGCGCTTGCTTAGCCTTTGAAGGCAACTTCACCAAAGAGTGAGCATCTTGTTGCGGATAACTCTTTAAAACCTTTGCCCATTGTTCCAAATTTAAAGAGCGATATTTTGGAATAGCCTGAATGTATTGGAGGCAAAAGGGTAGCACTGTACCTAATGGTTGAACAAGTTGAGATGCATACTTAAACATCTCCCACTGAAGAGCTGGCGACTTTTGCTGATCAACTAAGTATGCATATTTTAAAAATATCTCAGGATTTGAGCCTGGACAGAATTTTTTCCAGTTCTGATACTTCTCTTGAAATAAGTCCCCAGGCAGATCTAAATGCGCCTTAATCACCTGTAAGTTCGTTTCAAAATCATCCACCGATGATAACCCAAAACAGATGTTAAACAGTGTAGCCACTCGATCATAGTGTGTATACTTGTGATGATAGTAGTCAATCATGGTGGCTTCCTGAACAATACGATTAGCTACTTGAGTGGCTTCGGTATTATTACCACACTCGGCAGAATTCTGAAGGAGACGAATCGCCATCCGTTTCACATTGTATTTTTCGTGATTAGTAATTTTTTGTTCTATATCACATACCAACTGGTTCAATTTTTTGAGTTCTTGCGGTTGAAACCATTGTGTCCATTCTAGCTCCATTGAGTGGTATACTTGGTGCTTCTTCTCGCTAAATAGATCCATATACCGATCGTCAAAACATAACTCTAGATAAATAGACAACCGTTTTTTAAGCTCTTCAGAACCCCAGTCTTGTGTAAAACTCTGCTGTAATATTTTAGCATAGTTCTTTTGGAGCGCTACCTTGTTGTTACCGAAGCACTGATCAATGCACAAATCTGTATCATCTTGGCTAAACAAAGAAGGGGCTGGTGTACTCTTTTTCGCACGATCTCTTCGCAGCTTGGCTCTATACTGTTCTGAGATTTTATCTGAGATTTTATGTATTTCTTTTTGCTTTTGGGCCTCCGCGTCGTATGCTGAAAACCCGTGCTCTGAAAGAAGCAGAACTGCCTTTTTTCGTAGACTACGGTCTATTGGCTGATTCTTCATGAGGTTGTTTAATTGCTCTAATTGAGGGGTAAGATAGCAGTGTTGAATAAACCAATACAACCACCCAATGATAGGAACATATTTAAATACGCTCCTGACCGTATGATCTTCTACCCTCTGCACCGTATCCTGAACAGTTTTATCATATGGCTCAGGGCTTTGAATCGATATTTCAGACATATATACGCATCAATGATTAATTAATAAATATTTTATCATAATTTTGTTTAATTATAAATTATTTATTACTAATATATTAACAAGATATTTAATGCCTTAAACAAAACAACTTAGAAAGTGTGAGGAATTATCGGGATACGTTGAAATCTATAGAGACAAGTCCAAAGATTAATGAGATAACGAAAAGAACCAAAAAAATGAAGAAAAGGATCTTGGCCATGGTCGTGGCTGCACCTTGCACCCTCTTAAAACCAAAGAGGCCAGCCAGAATAGCGACGATAAAAAAAATAACAGCCCACGTTAACATAGGATCCTTCCTTTTTCTTATCTCATACAAAATGGGGGAGTTTCTGGAAAGCTTTTTAGGAACTGTTTCTTATGGCCTTAAAAATACCATAACGCATGCTCTTGGTTCGATAAGCGAGTAAAATCCGAAACACAGTTTTGGCAAAAACGCGATCCTCCAGCCTAGTTTTGAAAAGAAAATGTCGGAATTCTTTGTTTTTTAGTTCAGAAAGCATTCGGTAGCCAGAGATGGCCCAGGTCTTTTTTACTTGAGACGTAAGATCTTCATAGGAGATCCTTTCAAAACCGGCCTGCATCATGAGCGTTTTATAATCGCTTACGCTTCCCAGGCTGGGCAGTCTTCCTTCTCGGCAGATGGGCTCGAGAAGATACTTAATTTCCCACGGTTTCGGTGTCTCTTTCGAGAGCCAGGCACAAACAACAAGCCTGCCTTGTGGCTTTAGCACTCGGTACGCCTCTTGAAAAAACTTCGCCTTATCCACCATGTGCTCAGAGCTTTCTATCGAAAGGGCAAGATCGAAGTGTTTAGAGGGAAGAGTATTGTGCAGCCAATCAGCGAGAATAAAATGGGAATGAGGATCTTTCTTCCGGGCGATTTCTAACTGTTTTTTGGATAAAGAAAGGCCGGTGACTTTGGCTAGAGAGAGTTCATGCAGCCTTTTGGCCGTAGCCCCATAACCGCATCCGATATCACAGACTTCGTCGCCGGGCTGGACGGCTCCCTCTTCTCGAATGAGATCGACCAGCGCTTCAACGGCTTCTTTGGGAGTTTCTTTGCCTGTTTTCCAAAAACCATGATGGAGGTGATCTCCCCAAAGCTTTCGATACCAGGGATCGAGGGAGTCATAGTGTTTGGCTACAGATTCGCTATCTTGGGTTTCGTTAGGAACGATCATGTTTTCTATTTCACTCGGCTTTGTACATTGTTGGGACGAAGCTACTGAGGGAGACAAAATTCAGCTTAAAAAATTTCACTAAGAGGGTATCCTTTGTCTTTCGGAAGAAGGATACGAAAGCGAGTATAACAGTTTTTTGGTTTTCCTTTAAGAAATATTGTATACATGGACTATGCTGCACAAACAAACACCCATTCACAAGCAGTGGACAGAAGAAAACCTTCCTCCTTTTAACGAGCTCATGATCTCTTGGAACGCGGCGCGGCCTTTGGCAGGCAAATTTTTGTTTTATGTCCGCGTAAAAATAGACCAATGGTCCCCTCTACTACTTTATGCCTCCTGGGGCAGCAATGGACAGTCGAGCTTTCAAAACGCGACTGATACGGCGCCTGTTCGTATCTATCAAGATGCTTTAGAAATCACACAAGAAGCGCAAGCCACCGCATTCCAAATCGAGATTGTCACAGAAGGGGATGCTCAGTTGGATCAAATCCATGGACTGCATGTCTATATTGGACAGGATGCAAAAATCAAGCTAGAACAGGCGATTCCCCCATCCCATTCTATCCACCTAAAAGTTCCCGGTATTTCACAAATGTGTCTCCATCACAGCCGTCATAAAGATCTCTGCTCCCCAACTGCTACAACAGCTGTCACTCGTTATCTCTCCGACGATGATGTACTGGACCCCGTACAATTTGCAAGTCAAGCATGGGATTCTGAATTTGACATGTTTGGAAACTGGGTACTAAACGTTGCCGAAGCCTCCGTCCACTTGGGCCCTGAATGGAACTGTTGGGTCGATAGGCTTTGTGGATTTGATGCCATTTACCGGCGCTTACAAAGCTACACTCCCGTGATTGTCAGTGTCAGGGGGCCGCTACCCGGGAGTGCCCAGCCTTACGCCCACGGCCATTTGATCGCGGTGACGGGATATGATGCGACGCATCAAAGAGTACTATGCATGGATCCAGCCTTTCCAGTAGATAACAGTACGCATGTTTCTTATAGCCTTTTAGACTTTACCCAGGCTTGGAAACGCAGAGGAAATATGACTTACGTTTTCGCACGGGCAAAACCAAGCAGTCCTAATGGCAATGCTTCAGGGCAGATGTAATCACCTTTCCTAGATCGATTTCGTCTTTGTTAGCTGCTAGCGCCGCTTGGGCTGCTTTTTGCGCAGCCAGCGGATGGTAGCCTAAGTTAATAAGCGCGCTCATTGCATCGCCTAACAGGCCTTTTTCTTGGAGAGGCATGTGTTTGAGATCGGGCTTTACTCCCTTATATTTATCTCGCATCTCGATGATGAGCCTTTCTGCAGTTTTTTTGCCAATCCCGGGAACCTTTGATAGAAGTTTGACATCTCCTGTGTGAACCGCTCTTTCCAAAACATCGAGCTCTAGATGGCCAATGAGACTTAAGCCCGTTTTCGGGCCAATCCCAGAGATCGTGATGAGGAGTTCAAAAAGATCGCGCTCAGCCTTCGAAAAAAAGGCATAGAGCGTATGGGAATCTTCCCTGACAATTTGCGAAAGAAACAATGTGACCTCTTCTTTCAGATTGGGGAGCTTCGTATAGGTGCTTAACGGAAGCATCAGCCGATAGCCGAGGCCGCAACTTTCAACAACGGCTTTCGTCGGGGTTTTATCCACTAGCTTGCCGTGAATGTATTCGTACATGGGTTCCTCAAGTGGTTGTAGCAGCAAATCGCAAGAGCCAAGGCGTCCGCTGCATCTGCCGGTTCAGGCAAGATGGGTAGCCGGAGTAACGCCTGAATCATTTTTTGCACTTGGATTTTACTCGCGCCGCCTTTTCCAACAACAGCGAGTTTTGCTTGTTTTGGAGCAAATTCATACACAGGAATCTGTCTTTTTGCAGCGGCAAGAAACGCCATGCCTTTGGCCATCCCGAGTTTGATTGCGCTTTGTGCATTTTTTAAAACAAATTGACTTTCTACAGCAACCGCTTGGGGCTGGTAGCGATCGATGAGCGCCTCTAGGCTTGTAAATAATACGTGATAGCGCGCCTCGAGGGATAGTTTGGGAGGCGGTTTGATGCAGCCATAATCTAAGGGATTGCGTTCGCCGTCAATCACCCCGTATCCTGTAACACGTGTTCCAGGGTCTATGCCGAGTATGATCTTTGGTTTCGATCCCATAGGTCAATTTTTAGCCGATTTATGATTGTTTGAAAAGACAATCCTTGTCCAATCTGTGGGTGTTCGATATGATATCCTAGTATGGAAACACCTCAACGTATCCTCATCAGGATGCCTAATTGGGTCGGCGATGTAGTTATGGCAACCCCCGTCCTCGAAGATGTACGGGGAGCATTTCCCAATGCATCGATTACCGCCATGTGCCGAAGGCCCCTCTCAGAATTGCTAGAACAAGATGAAGCTATTGATGAACTATTTTCTTTTGAGAAAGGGAGTCACGAGTTTTCAAGAAGAGATTATTCACGAGATATTATTGCAAAAATTGAAGCGGGAAAGTACGATCTTGGGATTTTACTGACCCATTCTTTTTCTTCCGCCTGGTGGTTTTGGCAGAGCAAGATCAAACGGCGTATTGGGTATCGAGGGCATTTTCGAAGCCTCCTATTGACAGATCCTCTCACGCCTTCTCGAGAAAAAATCCATCAAGTCCTCCGATACAAAAGACTGTTGGAGCCGTTGGGGATTCCTATTTCAGGCACCTTGCCTAGGTTGTATCTGAGGGAAAACGAACTCCGAGAGTCTAAAGAACTTCTGTACCAAAGGGGGTATCAAAGGGGCGCTAAGCTCATTGGCATTAATCCAGGAGCGGCTTATGGATCTGCAAAATGCTGGCCTCCTGAGCGGTTTCGTGCGCTTGCCATGGAGTTGCTTCTACAAACAGATGCCGCTATTGTTTTTTTTGGCGATGCCAACACTGCATCTCTTGTCAAGGAAATCTCTCAGGGGCTTCCTGAACGGGTCATCGATCTTGCTGGAGTGACGAGCTTAAGAGAATTAGCTTCTATCATTCAAGCCTGCACGGTTTTAGTGAGCAATGACAGCGGTCCTATGCACATTGGCGCGGCTCTCAGGATCCCTCTTGTGGCTCTTTTCGGATCGACGGATGATGAAGTCACGGGCCCATATGGCCAACCGAATAGCGTGGTGAATAAACGGGTGGCGTGCGCCCCTTGTATGAAGCGCGTCTGTCCCATCGATTTTCGGTGCATGAAGCAAATTGAGGTCAATGAAGTGGTAGAGCGGGTGTTAGCGTATGTTTAGGACATTTTCCAGACTCTTTTTGCCCAATCGATTTGATTGGCTCCTCAAAAAGACCGCGGAAAGAGGAGGAAAGAAAGTTCTTCTTGGGTGGAATCGGGGGTTAGGCGACATCCCCTTAGGCCTTTTTGCCATGGTACATCGCATTCGGGAACGGATCCCAAACGCAGATATTACCTTTATGACTCGCGAAAACCTCAAAGAAGGTTTCTCCCTGTTAGATGGCGTCAAGGTGATCACCGACCCTGCGTGGCAACGGGGCCAAGAGATGTTCATTCCCGCTTCTTTGCAAAAATCCTATGATCTGGTCATCGAAAAGCCAAATCCTACCGATTGGGTCTACTGGCAAAGAGGAAAGATCACTCCACGTTTAAAATGGAATCCAGAAAACGAGTCGCTTTTTGAAAAATTTTCCCTTCCTAAAGAGGGGCCGATGATTGGGGTCCAAGTTGCGGCGGAGACAAATTATGGTCTTTGGAGAAACTGGCCGCTCAGCCACTGGCAGGAACTCATCCGGCAGCTCGAACAAATGGACGTTACAGTCCTCCTTTTTGGCTTTGACCAAAAAGAGCAGTTGAAGGGGTCAAATGTGATCGACCTTAGAGGGAAGACCTCTCTTTTTGAACTTCTTTCGATCATTAAAAATAGGGTCTATGGGTTGGTGCTTCCAGACTCTGGAATCTCTTCGACCGTTTACTATCTCGATGAGAGGTTTCCACTCAGACATGTGACGCTTTGGGCTCATCCGAATCATGGTATTTTAAAGCAAAATGTGCCCTCCCCTAATCCACTTTTAGAGCACATTCCTCTGATTGGTCAGCATAAAGATCTTTCCAGTGTAAAAGTAGAAAAGGTGATTGAGGCGCTTTTTCCTATTGAAAAAGCAGCGGCCATTTTGCTTGCAGGAGGAGACGGTACTCGTTTAGGATTTGATGGGCCCAAGGGGCTTTTTGAAGTAGCAGGGAAAACTCTTTTTCAGTGGAAGTGTGAAAAAATTCCCAAACACCTTCCTTTAGCTGTCATGACCTCTCCTGTGAATCACGATGCGATTGTCCGCTATTTTGAAAAAAACAACTATTTTGGCCTAAACGTGCACTTCTTTCCGCAAGAAATGCAACGCTATTTGGATGAAAACCAAAGGCCGATAGAGTTGAAAGGTCCCAATGGCAATGGAAGTGTATTCGCCTCCTTTGTCAAAGCAGGCTTGGATCGTCTATTCATAAGGATGGGAATGGAAAGCCTTGTGGTGAGCAATATTGAAAATCCCTTAGGCCATCCGCTGGATCCTGCCTTGGTTTATCTTGCCAAACACCATGACGCTGCTGTGCTGTGCATTGAAAAAGAAAAGCACGATCATCCGATGGGGATGGTTGTTCAAGAAGGCGGGCGTGCTAAGGTGGTTGAATATATCCACCTGGATGCAAATAAAGAGTATAGATTGGCCTATAGCGGCCAAATGTCTTTTAGTTTGTCATTTTTTTGTAAAATGGCGAAAAAAGATTTGCCCATCCATTGGATTCAAAAAAAAATGGGGGGGCGCCTGCTCTACAAGGGGGAAAAATTCCTCTTTGATGCTTTAGACGAAGCAAAGAGCGTCAAAGTCTTTTGCCGTGAGAAGAAAACCTGCTATGCTCCTATCAAAACTATAGAGAATATTTCCTCTGTAGAAACAATTTTGAGGTAGCCGGTGAAGATCGCATATCTGGGAGCGGGGACGTGGGGTTTTGCCCTTGCGTGGGTGTTGGCGAATAATGGCCATACAGTCACTGTATGGGCTCGCGATGAGGAGAATGCGAGACAGCTACAAAAAGTGCGCGTGCATCCTAAGCTGAAAAACACCCAAGCTCCTGACAGTATTGTATTTACAAGCAATTTACAAGAGGCTTTAGCGGGCGCTGAGGTCATTGTGGAGAGTGTGACTTCTTCAGGGCTCCGCTCTGTTTTTCAAGAGGTGGGCCCGGTGAGTGTTCCGGTGATTGTGACGTCCAAAGGGATTGAACAAAAAACAGGTTTGTTGCTTCCAGAAGTGATTTCTTCACTGCAGCAAGAGGTCGAAAGCCCTTTCGTCGGTGTGCTCAGCGGGCCGAGTCACGCGGAAGATATCGTGGCTAATATGCCTACATCAGTGGTCTCTTCAGCGTACAGTCCAGAAGTGATGAGACTGATCCAAGAGCTTTTTTCGACGCCGACATTTCGGATTTACCCCAACTCTGACATTCTAGGGGTTTGTTTTGGCGGAGCGATGAAAAATATCATTGCGATTGCCTGTGGAATTTCAGATGGCCTAGGTTGCGGAGATAACACGAAAGCCGCTCTTATGACACGTGGACTCCATGAAATCAGAAAGCTGAGCACTGTTAAACAATGCAAACCTGAAACGTTATATGGTCTTTCTGGCATGGGAGATCTTTGTGTCACGTGCCTGTCTATTTTAAGTCGTAACTACCGTTTTGGGAAACTCGTTGCTGAAGGTTTTTCCCCGGAAGGAGCCAGGCAAAAGATAGGGATGGCTGTCGAAGGGATTTATACATGCGTCTCTGCCCGCGAACTCGGGCAAAAGTACAAAATTCCTGTCCCGATTACCGAAGTGACCTATCAGATTATTTATGGTGGTCTAGACCCAAGAGAGGCGGTTCGGCTGCTTTTGCAAAGAGCCATTAAGGAAGAACATCTCTAGCTCGAGTTCCAGTCAAACAAAATTTTTCTTCGGTTGGGGGCTTGATCGGAAGGCCCTCTACTGATATCCTCTTTGATATGTCGATCCTTTTTGTTATTTTGATGTATGCCGGGTGGTCTAGCATGTTTTCCTTGGGGAAAATGGCCCTGGAGCACTCGCCTCCTCTTTTTTTGACTGCTTCCAGGATGATTTTAGCCGGAGTCCTACTCTTAAGCTTTATGCTCATCAAAAATCGAAAAGCTTTTAAGCTCTCTATTAAAGAATTTTCTTTAATTGCTCTTCTGGGAGTCTTTAGCATTTATTTAACAAATGCCTTTGAATTTTATAGTTTACAGCACTTGACTGCTGCAAAGACCTGCTTCATTTACAGCCTTTCTCCCTTTTTTTCTTGTCTCTTCTCATATTTTCAGTTTGGGGAAAAATTAAATCGGAAAAAAATTCTGGGAATGTTCATCGGGTTTATTGGGATTACTCCTGTACTGGCCATTCAAAAGGGGTCGGAAAAACTTTTTTCAGTGACTAGTTATCTGTCGCTCCCAGAGCTAGCGATGGTCGGAGCCTCCATTTGCACTGTGTACGGCTGGGTGTTGTTGAGATTTATTTTGAAAAACTTCTCTATTACCCCCTTTATGGCTAATGGCCTGAGTATGCTCATAGGGGGAATAATCGCCTTGATCCACTCCTATTTTATAGACCATTGGTCGCCAATCCCTGTTGCTTCCTCTGCTTTGTCTCCATTCATAGGCGGGCTCCTTCTGATGACATTTATTTCAAATATTATCTGTTATAACATCTACGGAGTAATGCTCAAGCGGTACACCGCAACTTTTCTTTCTTTTATGGGAGTCCTCAGCCCAATCTTTGCCTCACTCATCAGTTGGCTAACTCTTGGAGAGCCACTTTCTCCAGTGATTTTTCTTTCAACAGGTGTGGTTTCCATCGGTCTCTGGCTCATCTATAGCGCAGAACTGCGCCAGGGGTATTTGCAAAAAAAACAGCAGCCAGCGTGATTTAGGGATGAACAGTTCCTTAGGAGAGAGAGGTTCAAGGTTTGTGTCTACAATCATAATCAATGACGCCGATCTGGAGCGGCTGGTCGGCTAAGAATCCGGCATTGTGTGGACCTTCGAGGTCCAAATCACATAGCCGAGACTCAAATTGAAACTGGTTGAATTGCTCTATCACGTTTTGTTTTTCAGTACTATCAGGCACATCACTTGCAGCAACTAGAGTCAATTTCTCTGTAATGATTATTGGGCCTTGTTGCGTTTTCCATAAAGTATATTGAGGGAGAGTGATGTTCCCATATTTGCGGGCAATACTCTCTATTGCCAGGCGGTTTTCAGAATCCAGTTTGAGATCATCGTCCGTACGATAGCCACAGTCACTGGCGGGGATTTTGACTAGCATTCCAGGAAATTCTGGGTGTTCGAGGGCTATTTTTGAGAGACCCCGTCCTTGTTGCCTCCATTTTCCACAGGGGGCTTTCTTGTCATACATCTGGTCAATTTCTGCATGGTGAGCTTTTAGAAAGGCCATCTGCTCTTTTGATAAGTCGCTCTTATGGGCTATTGGCAAAGCGGGGAAGCATGTGTTATAAACGTAATACGCGGCGCAGGCGATCCCTCCTATGCCCAATAGTAATTTGCATAATCCTGACCCATAACAGCCTTTTACGAGATCCCCTATGCCGAACTTTGCCACGTACGCGCTAGCTAGAGCGAGATGTGCTCCCTCATGAGCTGTGTTTATAACGCTTGCATTCAAGCTATGAATGAAAGCGGTTCCCGCTACACCAGCTGCAGCTTGGAGACCTCCTTTAATCACTTCCATCACGCTCGTTTGCACTCCCTTTGCTAAACGTAAAGCGCCTTGGACTCCGTACACTGCCATGCTTGCTCCGAGAGTGTATTTCATAAACTCTGCTCGAGTATTGAGATCCAAGCTTGAACAATTAGTCTCGAGGTTTGCGAGAGTCACTTCGGTAAATAAATTTATGAAGTTTGTCACAATCTCCTCTATTCCTTAATTAGAGACGTTTTATTAAAAACAGTTTTCAAATATTATAATTTATTGTATTAATAAATATCAAAATAATTATTTTTTTAATCCGGAAGTATAATGGTACATATTGACCCCCTGACGCTTGTGGACTGGCGGGTGTAATTAAAAGTTTTAGGTGATCAGTTTGAGATTGCCTGAATCAGGCAATCTCAGAGAGAATAAGTAGCATTTATCAGGAGCTACTTATGGAAAAGTCATTTACAGAACGGCTGGAAGCAT
>Ga0209343_10000047_pt1 | contig 142849 bp, 173 predicted proteins | sample RifCSPlowO2_02_FD_184026 | JGI IMG/M metagenome (GOLD analysis project Ga0209343, IMG submission 184026) | Groundwater microbial communities from Rifle, Colorado - Rifle CSP2_plank lowO2_0.2 (SPAdes) (version 2) | ecosystem: Environmental > Aquatic > Deep subsurface > Groundwater | place... | reverse complement strand
AGCTTTAGCCCGCAAGGGCTGAGGCGTAAGCTAACGCGTTAAGCGGACCGCCTGGGGAGTACGGCCGCAAGGCTAAAACTCAAAGGAATTGACGGGGACCCGCACAACCGGTGGAGCGTGTGGTTCAATTCGAGACAAAACGAAGAACCTCACCAGGGTTTGACATAATACCGTACATTTTCCTGGAAACAGGAAGAAATCCGCAAGGATGGTACTACAGGTGCTGCATGGCTGTCGTCAGCTCGTGCCGTGAGGTGTTCCCTTAAGTGGGGAAACGAGCGCAACCCGCGCCAAATGTTAAATATTCATTTGGGACTGCCCCAGTTTTACTGGGAAGGAAGGAGCGGAAGACGTCAAGTCAGCATGGTCCTTATACCCTGGGCTACACACACACTACAATGGCGAAAAACAACGTGTTGCAAGCCGGCAACGGCAAGCTAATCACTCAAATTTCGCCTCAGTTCAGATTGGGGGCTGAAACTCGCCCTCATGAAGTCGGAATCGGTAGTAATCGCGGATCAGCAAGCCGCGGTGAATACGTTCTCGGGTCTTGTACACACCGCCCGTCAAGGCAGCAAAGTCGGGAGTAGACGAACTACGATTTTTTTCGTGGGAGTCTAAATTCGGCGATGAAGCTTAAGTCGTAACAAGGTATCCCTAGCCGAAGCTGGGGATGGATCACCTCCTTTCTAAGTTTTTTGTTTACCCTGCAAAGGGTTTTAGGACAAATCGAATGAGGATAGGAGAAGACAGCTAAGTCAGGTCGCGTTTCGACGCGACAATTTTCAATTTCTAATTTTCAATTTTCAATAATTGGTTGTGAGTCGAAAATGGCAATAAACTGTATAAAGGCACCAAGTTTAATAGAGCTTGATTTGTCTCGCTAATACTAAGAGACGAAAGAAATCTATAGAGTCCTACCACTTTTTAGTTGCGAAGTTTCGATCGAATCGAAACGGAGTCCTCCTAAGATTGCAGCATGAGTCGCGTCAAACGCGATCGAATGCTAAAATTAGGGGGATTGAGAAAATAAATTGCTGTTTGCCTTAAACCACCCGAGGGGTGGTTTTTTGGTGGAAAATCTGCTAGAACCCCTTTTTAATATGAGTGGAGAACATGATTTTGGCTTAGACACTACGGCAGCAGTCGGACAAACAGAAGGTCTGGAGGAGCTGGATAGTTTATTGCAGGGAGAAAGCAAAGGGCTACCAGGGGAACCTCCTATAGAAGATATGGAAGCCCCTGATTATCAAGCTTGGGTTTTGGCAGATCGCCTGCTCCTTTCGAGTCTACCCCCTAAAGAAGTTCATAAACATTTCAGAGAATTTCATGAGGGTTTTAGAGCTCTTCCTGGAACCACTGTGGAGCAGAGGACTTGGATGGATGACTTTGCTACTAGCGGAGAAAATTTTCTGATCTCACTTAAGGGGCTTAGAATCCCAGAGGGTCAGTTTATAAGCAATAATCCCATTATTCCTCGGGAAACATAAACTTTCCAATTTATCCTTATTTTGATATACTTTCCATGCTTGGCGCGGTGGCGAAGCGGTAACGCAGCCCTGCCTGCCGGCAGGCAGGTGTTTGTCTCAGCACTATCTTTCCGATACAGTCGGAATTAGAAGTGCGGGATCCCGTAGTTCTAGGCTTTTTGGCACGGTGGTGAAGTGGTTAACACATCTGTTTGCAGAACAGACATTCGTCGGTTCGAATCCGATCCGTGCCTCTTCAAAAAGCAAGAACTTCTGGGACAGAACAGATATACAGGGGTTCGATTCCCCTCCGCGCCTCAGTCTTTTCCTATTGCGTCTGAGATATTTTTAAACCCGTCCTTTTTTAAAAGATCCGGAAGTTTTTTATTTATATCCGACACGAGAAGAGGACCTTCGTAAATTAGCCCCGTAATTAGCTGGATTAGGGAAGCGCCCAGTTTGATTTTTTTGTAAGCATCTTGAGCCGAGAATACTCCTCCGCAGCCAACGATGACAAGCTTTTTGCCATAATTTTTATATGATAGCGCTATCAGTTCGTTTGATCTTTTCTCCGTAGGTTTTCCTGAAAAGTTGCCGTGTTTGAATTTCGCGACTTCGCTGGGATCAAGAGTCGGATCAGATCTGTTGGTTTGGACGTTTCCGAAAATTACGCCCTTAACATTGTGTTTCGCAATTACATCAAGCATTGCCAAAACTTCTTTATCTTTCTTATCGATTGGCATCTTTACAAACAAAGGCTTTTTTAAACGTAGACCGTCGGTTCCCGTCAAAAGCTCGTCAAGCTTGTCTGGAGGATAAAAGGTTACCCTTCCGGATAGATTGGGGCAGGAGATGTTAATTTCATAATAAGCATTTTTTATGTTCGATTTCTCAAAAACACTATAAGCCTTTAGGATATCTTCTATCGCAGTTTTTTGTGTTGCGACTTCTTGGAAGTTGCTTTTTCCAATACTTATTCCAAGAGGAATTTTAAAATCAAGCTTTGATAATTCACCTGTTGTCCACCTAGCGCCCTTATTTTTAAACCCTTTATTTACCATTAAGGATTTAGACTTAGGCAGACGACCAAGCATGGGCCTAGGGTTTCCACCATAAGCCAAGTTAGTTATAGTCCCCACCGTATTAAAACCAAATCCCAAGGAAGGTAATATCTGCGTAAGCTTTGCCTCGTAGTCAAATCCCGCAGCCAAACCAACAGGAGACTCAAAATCTATGCCGACAATCTTTTGTTTTAAAGAAGGGTGTTTCTTTCCGAAAAGTTTTTCAAGAGTTATCGTAGCCGTTACGGATTTGCCCATAAGCTCTCCCAGGAAAGAGACTAGGTTATGAACTGATTCGGCGTCAAATAAAAAGAAAATCGGCTTTACGATTTTCTTATAAATGATTGAGAAAAATGTAGGGCCCATCAGAAAACATTTTAACCTTTGATTGTCTAGATTTCAATTCTAAGGTATAATAATTTGATAAATTGAGCATCTAGTTCATCCTTCTTCACTAAAGTTCGGATGGACAATGCCGGTAGAATATTGGGGGGCGCGTAGCTCAGTTGGTTAGAGCGTTACACTGATAATGTAAAGGTCCTTGGTTCGACTCCAAGCGCGCCCACAACAAAACCGACCACATTTCTTATTGACAGTTGCCTCAAAACTTAACTATTATAGATATGTGGATAGTAATTATCCAGGTCAAAACAGTCCTTATCCTTCGACAGGCTCAGGACAAGTTCCGACAGCTCCCATAACTCCGGCGCCTGTAACACCGCCCCCGACAGTTCCACCGACTCCTATCATACCGGCTGCTCCGCCAATCCCCATAACTCCGCCGCCTCAAATCTCAGGAATAGGTCAGGCACACGCAGTTCCACCGCCAATAAGTCCCAAGCCGAGCAGGAAGAAATTAGTCGGGGTTTTGGTTTTGCTAGTTCTTATTGCAGCAGTTCCTCTGACTGTATTTATTTCGCGCCAGCAGCAAAACGTACAGCAAGAGGCAGCTCCTCAGCAGGTCAAAGACGGGGATGTAGTATTTGAAATCGGAGATAAACAATTTACGCTGGCAGATGTAAAAGAAGTGGCGCTTGAGCAATACAGCGAAAGTGATGTCATATCAAAAGACGTTCAGAATATCGCCAAAGATATTTTAATAGAGAGAGAAATCCTAAATCTTACTGCGACTGAATTGGGAATTTCTGTGTCATCCGAAGAAAGAGATGCGCTTGCAGAGGTAAGCGGCATGTCAGAAAATGAAGCATATTATCAGCTTCTTCGAGAAAAAGTAACTATTGCAAAAGTAAGATACTTAAAAGCAATTTCTATAGGGTACTGGGTGCCGCCTCCCAGATTTATTCAAGAACAGCCTACAGAATTTACTTCAGAACAAAAAAATCAAATTCAAGAACAGGGGGTTGCGGGGGATCCGGCAATTGACCAAGCCGAACGTAGTCTGGGGTCAGTTCAAAATCCATTAACTCTTGCGAGAAGTATAGCGGCAAATAACCCAGAGCTTTCGGATGGGCTTGCGGTTAATGGTTATAAGCTAAGCAGTATAGCTGCGGATGAAGAAGATTTGATATCTGAGCCGGAACTTTATGAATATAGCGACTCAAACTTCGACGACGATACTAGAAACACGCTTTTTGCTCAAAGCGTAGCAAAAGATCAAGTTATCAGAGTCGGCAAGAATGACTCTAACGGAGGAGAGACTGTTTATAAAGTTGTCGAAATAAATAATGCTGGAGCTGGAAGCTATGCTGATTGGTTAAAGAATCAGCGAGAAAATTTGGTTACTAAAGAAATTCCACTATGAAAAAGATAATATTTCTACTCTCTATTATTTTTCTTCTTGGGTTTTTGGCAAAAGAAGAACTAATATCGACCGCTAAAGCTGCCCCGGAATACATAAAAACTCACGCTCCTCCCAAGTGGCCTGTAAGCGATCCTCTCTGTCTTAAGTTTACGGTTAAATTTAACGCGGATTCGCAATGGAAGAAAAACCAGAGCAGCGATAGGTTTATAATGGCAGGTTGCGACGGAGAAGGATCTTGGAAGCCAAAAAGACCAGCTTGTACCGGTGGGCTTGTAAAAATACACCCGGGAGAAACAGCAACTTTGGGTCGATGTTCCTGCTTCAATATAGGAAAAGTCACGGATCAGGAGGGATGTTTAAAGCTTGGGAAAAAGCTTACCATAGAAGATCAGAAAAAAGGATATAAAAAGAGAAGAAACGTGACTGTGGTAGAGCCTCTTAGTGATACGCAGGAGTGCAAAATAAAAGTGACCAACAGAAAAGGCAAAGTGCTTGAGCCCGATGATAAATTTCAGTATATCTGCGGAATAAATGAACAGAAGAAAAAAGTAAATGTAAATATAAAATGCGAGAAGCAGAAGTGTCCAAAGCCCGCTCAAGTGACGAATGTTAAAGTGACGTGTCCCGAGTGTGATGAGGTAGAGCAAGAATGAAATTTGATTTAACACTTGCCAGAACAAAAATACTTTTATTTGCCACTATTCTTCTTATGGTGGTGGCACTGCCGTTGACAGTCTATTTGGTCCGTCAACAGCAAAACCTTCAGCAGGAGGCGGCGGCCGCACCTGTTCTATCTCTTATTCCTTCAAGCGTTTCGGATGCGAAAGTAGGAGATAACGTAGAACTTGCAGTTGAGCTCCGGCTGGGTAAAAACAAAACTATTAAGAAAGTTCACTTTGTTATCGAGTACGATCCTGAAAAGCTGGATTTTTCAGGCGGATTTGAAAATCAGTCAGGGTTTGAAGAATTACCTCAGACACAAGAGTTTGTCGAGGGAAGGATTCGGGTAACGCTTGAGACTGATGACCCTGCAAAATTCATAAAAGAGAGAAAAACGCTTGGTTCTCTTAAGTTTGTTGCGATGGAGCAGACAGGAGGGGATAAAACAACCGTCAGATTCGTAAGAGGAGAAAGCCAAGTTGTGGGAGTAAAAAATATTTATCGGCCGGATATTGTAAATGCGGATATAGTTATAGCCGAAGGAGAGCCAATCTGTCCCGCAAAAGGAAAAGGAGAATGCTCGTGGGATGCTGCGCCAAACGCCGATTCATATCAAGTCAAAATTTGGGATGTTGCCGGCGAAAATCAGGGGAGACCGGATCTTATAATATTTGACGAAAAGATTGATGCTCCCCAAACTAAAGTTGAATTCGAGGCAAGTCCTGGAAAAACATACAGATGCGAGGTTTTTGCTAAAAATGAGTGCGGAGAAGGAACGCCTGGGGAAGATAGTGCTACCTGTAGCCCAAGAGTAACCTCTACGCCCACACCCACGCCTAGTGTTACACCGACACCGACTGTTACACCGACAGTAACTCCGACTCCTACCAAAGTGCCATCTCTTACGCCTACAAAGAGTCCTACTCCGACTCCAACCACAACTGTGATAAATACGCCTACCCCCACCATACCAACTGTTGTCGTGAATACCCCTACGCCTACTACACAGATAGCTCAGGTGCCTCCTCCCGCAAAGGGCGGGGTAGTTACGCCTCAGCCCACGCTTGTGCCAACAGGATCTGGTGATGCATTGACTGTAGGAGCATTCGTGGGAACAGCTCTTCTAATACTAGGCGGAATCTTCTTCTTTATCTTCTAGGCTACCCTTAGCTCTTCGATATCGTTTACAATCCCATCGTTGGCCTGTACAAAAACAATTCTTCTCCCCGGTAGTCCCAACCAATTCTTTCCCCAACTAATTCTTGCGATTCTATTTGCTATTCTTCTTGATTCAGGCATATGCCCTGTCTCGACAATTATAGTATCGGTATTATGGAAGGGTTTTGCCGGATCATCTTGATTGGTAATAGAATGAGGCACAGGATAGTTCAGCTGATCTATTGCAGATTCCAAATTTCTTCTGCTCACTACCACAGAGCTTCCGACTTTTTCTCTTGGAAGATGTATCTTAAACATTGATCCAGGCACAGAAGAAATGGTAGGATATTTCACTCTGGCAGACCGAATATCTGTAGTTAGAAGAATAATTCTTGGATTTATGACCTTCTGCATATCCCTTAAATCGGGATATCTAGATAGCGTATCCCTAGCTTGCTGACGATTTCTTTCCAAGAGCTCCTGGAACACATCGGGGACATTCTCTGGTTTTAAGAAAGGTATACCATTTGCGTATATTATCTTGGGATCGTAATTATCGACATTAAGGTATCTACGGGGAACGGCGGATCTACTCAATTCCTCGCCTTCCTCGAATATAAAATATGCCAGTGGGTAAACCCGTAGCGTCAAATGATCCTGAGCAGTGGCTAAAGTAGGCTTTCCGCTCGTAGCTGCTATTGCCTCGGCGGTTCTTATTGCTTGGATGAGAGGATCTTTATGAGGGATACTCTCCGAGGCATATCTTTGAACCCCAGGAGCTTCAATTCTACTGTTTCCCAAAGCTTCTTTTGTTGCAAGTCCGCCACAGCCCCTTGGTGTTACGCCCTCTTCCACAGTCTCGCCGTCAAAATGGGAGGCAGAATTCCATACCCTGATTGCCTTCCCTGAGACCACTAGAGGGTGTGGTGCTAAAGCTCCTGCGACATTTCTTACTGTTACATCGCCGGGGGTCCAAAGTCTTGAATCAGAGCACCCGTCTAAAGCTAAAAGTTCACCTTTTGCCGTTTTCTCGTCAAACAATGCTCTATTTTCATCGGCTTTCGCAGAATGGTTGTCCTCCCATAGAAAATCAGCGCTAACCGTAAGTCCTTCAGGTCTCAACCCTCTATCTAGAGATCTTGGAGTTTCACTTACCATAATAGGCCTATATTATAGCAAATAATTTACAATTTTCAATTTTCAATTTATAATTACAGAATGTCGGATCCTTCAGAAACATTTTTTACTAGCGTTGGCTGCATGGACGGACGGGTTCACGATCCAGTGGCCATATTTGGAAAGGAAAAATTTGGCGCACAACATCCAGATACCATAACTGAGGCAGGTCTCGTCGGTCTATTGGCCCGCCTGCAAATGCCTGAGCATAGCGATGGCGGGCAGGCAAAAGGGGATAACCCCGAGCTTCTGGAATCTATAAAAAAGAAGCTTCTCATTTCAATAGAAAAACATCACTCGAAAGGCGTAATTGTTCATGGGCACGAAGATTGCGCAGGGAATCCGGTAGATGGTGTCAAGCATAAAGAGGATATCCTAAAGTCCGCAGAGATTGTTCGGAGTTTAATCCCAGAAGGAGCAGAAGTCATTCCTGTTTTTGTGGTCAAAAATAACGGGGCTTGGACTGCAGAGCCCTTATAGGGATGCCGGCTGAGCCGAAGACGATGTAGGAGTACTGGATCCAAGGGAGAATTCGAGCCCGCTCATCTCTTTAAGAACTGTTTGATCTGCATTTTCTGCAACCACAGTGGTCTTGGATAAAAATTCAAATGCAGTTTCGCCTCTTACTCCGGTTCTTGGCACAAAGGTTATCGTCGCGACTACGCCTTTTCCAGAAAGACCTTTATTCTCAGTCCCCAAAGCATAGGATATAATTCCTTCTTCAGTATCAATTTTTTTAAGAAGTTCTGTCGGGTTTTGAAAGAAATCTCCGGGCAGCACGTCGACTGTTGTTATAAGTGCGGGGTCATACTTTATTTCAAGCTGTACGCCAGTCACCTTATTTTTGCCGGTCATAATCTGCACATCGCTCTGGTAGGAGACTACTGCTGCCTCGGACGCTTCTTCGTCCTCGTCGATTTGATATAGCTCGCTAAGGCTGAGAGAGGAATCTGCGATTATTTCTTTTTGTGCGCCTAGGTTGGGTGTAGGAAGGGAAGGCCTGTTGGGTGCCATCGCCAAGGCTACGAGAATAACCGTAGCTATGACTAAAAAGATAATCAAAAGAGGCGTCTTGTTGGCGAATAAATTTTGTCGTAAATTTTGCATATCAATTTTAAGCTTACCTGTTTCTATAGAAAAATTCTTGAATAAATAAGGTCATGTCATCTGCGTCGGTTTTTCCGTCATCATCCAAGTCCGTTTTGTATGTTGTTGTACCTACGGCACAGGAAGCAGGGCTCCCGGACTTTTTCTGGCAGGTTCGAAGTATATTCCAGTCATTTATATCTATTCGCAGTTCAGGATCGGAATTTTTATCTATGTCTCCTGCGGGAAGATCAACGTCTAGAATTGTACCGCTGGTATTTATCGCAAAATTTTCTTTTGTTTGGTGAAGATTTGGAGAATCATTTGATGAAACGTCTACGTTATAGCTTTTTGAAGCAAAGCCCGCAGGCAAATCAAATTCGGCAATAAATTTACCCTTATCCATCTTTGTGGCCGGCGGACATGCGTCGGTTGATGCACGCGTGTAGTCTTCATACTGCGCAGTGTCATTAAGCGTTAACGGTTCGGTGGTGCTTGATGAAATCTTAAGAGTAAGGGTTCTTTCCTTGTCTTCCGGAGGATTTGTGGTAAATTTACAGGAAGGTTCCTGCAGGCTTCCCGTAGTTCCAATTCCGTCGAGGCCAAGCCTTACTTTAATTTTATCTGCACTGCCTCCGCCGTCATCTTCGTCCACGCAGATATTGTTGGTATTACAGACTTTTCCATCCTCAGCGCAATCGGTATCTTCCAGGCACTCAACGCAAGCCCCTGTGTCTAATTTGCAGATAGGTGAAGGAGCAGAGCACCCGCTATTGTCCGTGCATGTATCGTTATTATCTCCCTGAGGAACTACGAAACGAAACTGAAGATTATCGCTCATTCTGGTAGATTCGCTATCCTCGGTGTCCTGGGCTCTTACGCTGAAATTATAAGTTCCTGCAGGAGTAGTTTTAAAAACCTTCACAAAAAGCTTGAGTTGTTCCGCAGGATTACCCGGTTTTACGTCTAAGACTTTACCGTCAACCATTGGGCTTCTAAATTCAAAACTGGGGGGATTGGATCCCCATGAGGCAACTGCGGGTACAGCCTGTAATTGATAGTCTCTTTTTCCGCATTTTGCATTTTTGGGATTTTTATTCGAGACCTTAAAAGTAAAGACCTTTTCGTAATAGTCGCCATTTAAGTCTCCTGTTAATTGTACTGCACCGACTGGCTGAGCCTTTACTGTTGGTTTTACTCGTTTATCATCCTTGCACTGTCCGTCTCCGTCCCCATCGCCGTCTGTGTTTTGTTTTATGCCGAAACTGTAGGTTTTGTTTCCGTTGAGATTTATGCCTGTTCTTTGGCAGCTATTTCCGGTAGTACAGGTAAAGCCCGTAGGAACATTTGCTTTTATTTTATACTTGTTTCCTGAAGGAAGATTGTAGAAGCGATATCTGCCGTTAGTTAAGCCTTTTGTGCCTGTATCCATAGTTTCGTAATTGTTATTTCCCAGATCGTCTTTTACGTTGTTTCCCTGAGCGGGATTTCTCCATTTTTCGATCTTCACGTTGTTTTTCAAATCTTCTCCGGTTTCTCTGGTGCCGTTACTGTTCGAATCTATAAACACAGTCCCCGCTATTTCATGACCAGCCGCATGTGCTATTGCGGGGATGATATACGCACCGAGGGAAAATAAAAGAGACAGGAGGAGTAGTTTTTTAAATAAGTTCATAACAGTATTACTGCTCCTCCAAGAATAGTAAAACGATGGCATCTTGTCAAGTTAACTATCTTCCATTGTTTGGTTTCATATGCTAAACTTTGTCCATGATTCTGTCGGATAAGGATATTAAAAAAGCCATTGAAAGTGGGCGGATTTCCATCAAGCCTGCGGCAGATCTTAAGACTCAGCTGGGTTCATGCTCCATAGATCTTCGTCTCGGAAGTGCCTTCAGAGTCTTTGAGCACAGCAAATATTCACACATCGATCCTGCAAAAAAAGATTATAGTAACGAGATAACGCGAGAAATTTTTGTTAAAAATGACGACACTTTTATAATGCAGCCCGGCGATTTCGTGCTCGCAATGACTTTGGAAAGCGTGAAAATTGCTGACGATTTGATGGGTAGGCTTGAGGGGAGATCATCCCTTGGAAGGCTTGGAATTGTAGTTCACTCAACAGCATCTATCTTTGATCCAGGGTGGGACGGAAATTGTGTTTTGGAGCTTGGAAATTTGGGACGGATGGCAGTTGAGCTGACTCCTGGGATGAGAATTTGCGCAATGACTTTTGAGGAGCTTTCATCAAAAGCTGAGGTTCCATACACAAAAAAGAAAGTCGCCAAATATAAATTCCAAAAGTCTCCGGTCGAGAGCCGCATTTATGAAGAATAATAAAAAGTACCACATTTCCTTCGATTTGGAACTTCGAAGGAATCCATATGACGGAATATATATTGCTCTTGAAGGCATTGACGGTTCGGGAAAAACCACTCAAGTTGAAAAGCTTGCCGAGTATTATGGAGCCCAGGGACGCGAAGTTGTCAAAACCCGGGAGCCACGCAAGGAAGGAATTGTAGGAGACCTGGTCCATGAAGTTCTAAAAGGAGAGAGGAAAATGTCTGCGAAGGCTTTACAATATCTTTTCTCAACAGACAGAATGCTTCATCACGAAGATGTTATTGAGCCCTCCCTTAGGGATGGTAAAGTTGTATTGTCCGATAGGTGCTTATGGTCAGCTGTAGTTTACGGAATTTTGGATAAGTCAGAGGAATACGGTTTTGAATCAGCAAACCAAATCCTTATCGCTCATTCGATTCTTTCTATGTACCACCAGTTTATAGTTCCGGACTTCACGTTTTTCCTCAATGTCTCGCTTGAAACGTCTCTCCTAAGAATCGAGGAAAAACACAAAGAGTCTCCCAAAGAGATGTATGAGGTGAGGGAAAAAGTAGAAAAAGTAATAAAAGGTTATGGTTGGCTCATGCAAAATTTCGGAGACGAGATAACTGAAATCGACGGTGAGCAATCAATTGACGACGTGACGAAAGAAATTTTGGCAAAAGTTGAAGTGTTAAAGAAATGATAATTGGTCCAAAAAATTTATTAAAACTTGTAAAAAAGAAAAAGCTCGTCGAGGGGCTGTCGGAGCGGGAACTGACAAATCCCGAAGGGGCGGGGTTTGACCTGAGACTTGGTGAGGTTTTTAAGATTTCAGGTTCTGCATTTTTGGGCGAGACACACAGACAAACCCCTGACGTAAAATCGGTTAAAGTTTACAATTCCAAAAAACCTTCAAGTATAAAAATAAAACCAGAGGATTTCTACTTAGTCAAAACTATCGAGAAAATAAATCTGCCTCTGAATTTGTCAGCGGTAATAATTCCCAGGACCACGACTTTCAGATCAGGTTTGTTTATCCGCACGGGTCCCATCCAGCCGGGATATCAGGGGGAACTCACTTTTGGCCTTAAAAATGAAGGACCGATAACTGTAGAAATTGAAATGGGAGCCCGCTTCGTTCATGTTTTATTCCATGAGGTAGCAGGCGGAGGATCGAAATATAGAGGTCAATGGCAGGGCGGCCGCGTCTCAGCCACAAAAAAGGAGAAACAGGTATGAAGTTTAAGAAATTTAGTTTGAAAAATATCCCCGTTGAGGAAGCGCATGGAGGATCTGGACAGAGACAAGTTTTGGTTAAAGCAGGATATATAGCAAGTGATAATTTGGAAGCGATCACAAAAGGATTTCTTAGTAAGGGCTCAAGCTACGATTGGCACTCCCATGAAGGAATAGATGAGATCTTCATTGTTTTAAAGGGTTCAGGAAAGTTTTTTTGCGGTGACGATGAAACAGACTATAGAGAGGAAGATGTGGTTTTAGCTCCGCCAAACATTAAACACAAGATAACTGCAGAAGAAGATAGTGAGTTCTATTTCATACGAGTAAAATGAAAAATAGACATCTCAAAAGCACTAAGCAAAGTCGAAGCGCTGAATACCAGTATTTGGAGCTAGGAAAAGAAATTTTGGCAAACGGAATAGAACAGGTGGATCGGGGAACGAAGGTTAAGACGTACAGTATTTTTGGAATTCGTCATGTTTATGATTTGTCAGAAAGCTTTCCTCTTCTTACCACAAAAAGAGTTTACTGGAACGGTGTAATTCAGGAACTTTATTGGTTTTTATCAGGTCAGACCAATATAAAATATTTGGTCGATCACAACGTGCACATCTGGGATGATTATCCATATAAGATATACTTAGAAAAAATTCGAAATTCGAAATTCGAAATTCGAAATTCCGAGCAAAGAAAAAAGAAACCAAAGCAACCACTTAGTAAAGAAGAGTTTATAGATAAAATCAAAAACGATAATAATTTTGCTCGGCGATGGGGAGAGCTGCCCCATATTTATGGAGAAATGTGGAGAAAATGGCCGACAAAGAAAAAAGGGAAAACAGTAGATCAGCTTCAGTGGGTGATCGATGAGGTGAGAGCAGATCCTTCGGCACACAATCTGATCGTAAATTCCTGGAATCCCGAATACCTTTATACAATGGCTGAAAAATCGGAGGCTGCGAGGTTTCCGATTTGTCATAACATGTACCAAATCAGTAATAGGAATGGAAAGCTTGATCTGATTCTTTATCAAAGAAGCTGTGATTATTTTCTAGGGGTCCCGTTTAATATAGCCAGTTACTCTTTACTTTGTATTGTTCTTGCCAAAATTCTGAAGCTAAAACCTGGAAGATTTGTCCATATGTACGGAGATATCCATATTTACGAAAACCATATTGAGCAGGTAAAAGAGCAGATAAAAAGAAAGCCAAAACCCTTCCCTAGGGTAAAAATTGATAAAAGTGTCGTGAGTCTTGAAACATTTTCTCCTGAAAAAGTGACCCTTCTAGATTATGAACCTCACCCGACATTAAAGGCAGAGCTCGTAGTAGCAGGCGGATATTACGAAGGTAAGAAGAAAAAATGATTTCGATTATTGCCGCAATGGACGAAAAGAGAGGAATCGGAAAGGGGAATGATCTCCTTTTTAAAATTCCTGAGGATTTTGAAAGGATGAAGAAGCTCACGATGGGGCATCCTCTTGTGATGGGCAGAAAAACTTTTGAATCGCTTGGCCGAAAGTTGCCGGGAAGATCCCACATTGTTATAACGCACGATCCGTCCTCGCTTGAGGGTTTGCCTTTTTCTCCGGACAAAACAGTAAGTTCCCTCGAAGAAGGTTTGGAAAAAGCAAAATCCAAAGATGGGAGCGACGAGATTTTTATTTTCGGAGGGGGGCAGATTTTTCAGGAAGCGATCGAGAAAGGCTTGGTGGACAGACTTTATCTTACTATAGTCCAAGGTGACTTCGGAGCGGATACTTTTTTCCCGGATTACTCGATGTTTGCAAAAGTTATAAGTGAAACAAAAGGGCAAGCAGAAAAATATAAATATACTTTTCTTGACCTCGAAAAAAGCTAGGCAGCTATCGGTAGGACTCTTTCTATAACAGGTAATTGCCTTCTATTCCAGTCCCTTTTAGCCTCTGGTAATGAGCCGTGCTCTGCAAGTCTTGTCGGGCTGTACTTTATTCTATTTGTTGCAATTTTCCCATCTATTACCTGTCCGGGGCCGATTCCAAGCCTTTCTAAAGCTACGAACCCTGATTTTATAGCGCCGCCAATAGTCATAACAATATCATTTCTGCGAGAAGGATCTATTCGGCCATCGCTTTGCCCATATGCCGAAAGTCTATCTACCATTCTTTGTCCCTTCAATAAATAGAGGCTGACCCTAGATTGCAGACCGCCCCTCACTCGATCATCTTGATTTAAAGCTCTGTCCAAAACTTCGATAACTCTCCTATCCTCTCTTTGTAAAACAGAGCGCACGATGCCCACACTCGCTATTATTCCATCACCAATCTCTTCTCTTAGGTGATGCATCGTACTCGCATCAGCCAAGTCCTCTCTGCCTTCGAGAACATTAATCCAAATATCTCTTGCTTCTCTCAACTCCTCAGAAAACTGAGCAGTGGTCTCTGAGTATGGCCTTCCTTCGGTCCAAACACTGTTTTCCCATTCAAAAATCCTCCTCAGGTGCTCCGATGTGAGATCTGTTCTTAGAACAATAGGGGGATCGGGGAAAACTCTCGTGAATCCCAAAGTATCACGAAGAGTATTTTGAGCGGGCCTTAAAGATTCCCTTCGCGGGAGTCTTTGTAGAGCTTGAGTAATTGTTTCCGGCCCTCGCCCCATCTAAATTTAGTTTAGCAAATCATTCTCCAAGGCTGTCAAGGGGAAATTTACAGTCTTGCAAAGCAAAAGATCTTCGAATATACTCACAAAAGCAATCATGAAAAACTTTAAAAGAGTCGATCCGGAGGTTTATGAACTTGTAAAAAAAGAAGAGAAGAGACAAGAAGATGTCTTGGAGATGATTGCCTCCGAGAACTACACATCAAAAGCCGTAATTGAGGCATTAGGAACAGTTCTTACTAACAAATATTCGGAAGGATATGCGAAAAAAAGGTATTATCAGGGAAATAGAGTAGTAGATGATGTCGAGCTAATCGCTGTTGATCGAGCAAAAAAATTATTCGATGTTCCTCACGCCAATGTCCAGCCCTATTCAGGATCTCCCGCAAATTCCGCCGTAGAATTTGCAATTCTAGAACCACTTAAGGACAAAATAATGGGACTCTCTTTAGCCTTTGGAGGGCACTTAACGCATGGTTCTCCAGTCTCTTTTTCCGGGAAATACTTCAAGGTTGTTCCGTACTTTCTAAATAATAAAGGAGTTTTGGATTACGATGAAATAGAAAAAGTAGCCTTAAAAGAGAAGCCAAAGCTTATAATATGCGGATATACTGCGTACTCGAGGACTATAGATTTTAAGAAATTTGGGGCGATTGCAGACAAAGTCGGGGCGTATCTGTTGGCAGATATTTCACATATTGCAGGTTTGGTCGTCGGAGGCGCACATCCTTCTCCTGCGAATGACGTTCACGTTATCATGACGACGACGCACAAGACATTAAGGGGCCCAAGAGGGGCTATTATAATGGTTACGGAAAAAGGACTAAAAAAAGACCCGGAGTTGGGAGATAAAATTGATAAAGCGGTATTCCCGGGGTTGCAGGGAGGGCCTCATGATAATCAAACAGCAGCCATTGCTGTCGCTCTTCTCGAAGCATCCCACCCATCGTTTAAAAAATACGCCTCGCAAATCGTAGCCAATGCAAAAACCCTTGCTGAAGAACTTAAGAAAAGAGGTTTTGAAATCGTAAGCGGAGGGACAGACAATCATCTTATTGTTTTAGATTTACAAAATAAAAAAGTAAATGGCGCTGTGGCTGCACTGGCCTTGGAGGTAGCAGGGATTGTTCTTAACAAGAACACTGTGCCAAATGATAAAATGCCGCCTTTTTATCCTTCAGGGTTAAGGCTGGGAACGCCTGCAATTACAACACGCGGAATGAAGGAGAAAGAAATGAAAATGGTCGCAGGCTGGATTGAAAGAGCGGTTGCGGAAGTTTCGGGTTTGAAATTCCCGCAGGATAATAATGGATTCGACAAGCTCACCATAAAGGAGCAAAGAAAAGTAGCTTGGTCTAAGCTTAAAAAAGATCTCTGGAGCAATAAAAATCTCCTAAAAACCGCATCGGAAGTGCGTTCCCTCTGTCAGAAGTTTCCTGTAACATTTTGAGAATATGCTGAGAGAGTTTGGAATTAGAATTGGTGTCTTGCCGCGCGGACCAGATAAAGCGCTTGCTAAGCCCGAGCCACTTGTGGAAGCTGAGCCTGTCCTTCCGCCCTCGGAAAATAGATTCTCATCCTTCGTCGCTTCAAATTCACAAAGATTCACATCTTATAACGATTTGGCCGACAAATACAGAGAAACAGAGGCTGAGTGGAGATCAAAATTTGCTCCGATGCTGGAGGAGGGCGTGCGACTTCAGGAATCTGTCCCTTACGTAACGGATAAAGCTTTATCTCGTTTTAAAAGAGACATTCACCGCTCGGTGTTTGGCACGGGAGCCTCTCCAATTAGGTTTGCCCGAAGTGAAGTTGACTTAGGTAACGGGTTACATATTAGTAATCCCAAAATTGAAGCAAACGCAAATGAGTGGCGCAAGGACGTCGGGAGATTTGCACAAGAATATCATCAAGCTACAGCACCCATATCCTCTGATATGAATAGGGTAAAAGTAGAAGTCTCCCAGGAGATTGAGGAACATTTGATCTCAGACTATCGGGCAATTGTAGATATGGTAGAGTTTCTATCTGCCCCCCAGTATTGGGCTGAGAGAGACCAAATTGCAGCCGTTTTTCGAGAGATCGTTAAAGCTGAGAGCTCAAGATCCACGAGAGAGTCCCCCTTACTTACTCGTGTCAAACTGGAATGGCAGGCTAGAGCAAGGAAAGGTGTTGATGTTTCGATACTTGAAAGATTCCTGATTGATCTGCCTGCATCAAAAATAGCTACTAACATTACTGCCTGGATGAAATACGGTGCTATAGGAGCACAGCTTTTGAGAGATGAGGCGCAGGGAAGTAAAGTGGAGGAGCCAAATCTAAGCGAGATAGAAGGGATGGCAAGATTAATTCCGTTTGGATACTGGCCATCGGAGTTGAAAAATGCTTACGCTAATTTCGTAGCTAAAGATGCAGGTTCTCTTGTCGATAGAATTAGGACTCTTATGCAAAGGCATTTTCCGACGATCACTCCTGGAGACACGAATGGACGTTTGCCCACACCTGAAGATTACTCAGATAATGATAGAAAGAAAAGAAGCGGCCACTCTCGCGGTGGTGCCGCTGTTCCGCCGGAATCCACACCAAGCGGGGATCACCCCGAAGCTGTAGAAAGGGCAGGACGTTTTAAACTAGGAATAGTTAAGAAATTCATAGCGCCTCTGCATGCTAAAGACAGAAGAAGATGGAGACCGATAGACCCTTTGCAGGTAGAGTTAGTTAAGGAAGATGAAGCCAGTATGGCTCAGGCTATCGAAAGACTTTCGGGAAATGCTACGTCCCCTCAGATGAAAAGAGATTTTGCAGAGCTGATACAGCTTTTACTTGACAATCCCTATAGGCGAGGAACCAAAAAGATGGAAGATAGAGAATTTGAGAAAGGCATGCCATGGAGAAGTCTTAATCCCGATGATGTGGAAGGAATCAAATTTGAAGACCATGAAACCAGAAGATACCGAGTTATCTTTATCATTGCCCATGAATATGTAGGTATTAAAGCAATAGTTCATCACAATGTATATGATAGGTTGACAAAAGGCAGGGCCAGAAAAAATCTATAGATTGAATACCTAATCTGGTTCTGCTATAATTCCTCAATCACTCACATTCGAGATTGTCTCTGTTCTAAATAGAATAAATTCGAATGGCGGTTAACCCTCCTACGCCAAAGGCTACGGAAGGGCGAAGGGACAAATTATGAAACAAGTAACACTTGAAGAACTTTTAGAGGCAGGTTGCCATTTCGGCCACCAGGTAACACGCTCAAACCCCCGAGCACGGGATTTCATTTTTGAAGCCAGAGAAGGAATCCACATAATTGATCTTGCCAAGACAAAAGAAGGGCTTGATCAGGCCGGAGAATTTGTAAAAGCTGTCGCGCAGAAAGAAGACAGCGTAATGGTAGTAGTAGGTACAAAAAGACAAGCACACGGAATAATTGAAGAAGAAGCTAAGAAAGCTAAGGGTGAGATAGGAGATCCTCTGAAAGACGGAATTTTTTACGTCACAAATCGCTGGATCGGCGGACTCTTTACAAATTTCTCTGAAGTTTCAAAAAACTTCAAAAAACTAATCGATCTTACAGAAAAATTAAAAAACCCGGAAGAAAGAGCCAAATATACAAAAAAGGAAGTTGGCCTTTGGGATAAAGAGCGCCAAAAACTTGAAAGTTTATATGGGGGAGTCTATCAGCTTAAAAAAGAGCCCGAGCTTCTTTTTGTTGTCGATTCACACCTTGAGGACCTGGCCGTAAGAGAGGCACAAAAAGTCAGCGTCCCAACCGTAGCAATGGTGGACACAAACGCAGATCCTCATATCGTAGATTATCCGATTCCGGCAAATGATGACGCAGTGGGAAGCATTCAGTATATCGTAGAGTATATAATGGAGGCATGGGTAGAGGGCAAGAAATCCGCAAAAAAGGTTCAAAGTGATAAAGTAAAAGAAGAAGAGAAGGCTTTGGAAAAAGAAAAAAAGCCAAAGACTATAGTAAAAACAAAAACGCCAAAAAAGGGTAAAAAAGATGTCAAAAGTAAACCTAGAAAAACTAAAAAAACTTCGTAACGATACGCAGGCTTCTGTAGCTGACGTGAGACACGCCCTTGAAGAGTCAGAAGGCGATTATGATAAGGCTCTCTCATGGCTTAAAAAAAGAGGAGCGCAGATCGCTGAGAAAAAAGCACAGCGCGAAGTAGGACAGGGACTTATAGAATCCTACATCCATCAAAATGGAAAGGTGGGAGCTCTTGTGGTAATTCTTTGCGAAACAGATTTTGTGGCTAGAACAGACGAATTTAAAAATCTCGCTCACGAAGTAGCTATGCAAGTAGCTGCCATGAGTCCCAAAGACGTCTCTACCCTCCTTAGTCAGGAATACATAAGAGACGGATCAATAACCATTGAAGGCTTAATAAAGCAGACTATTGGCAAATTGGGAGAAAATATTGTGGTTCGCGAATTTAAAAGATTTGAGCTATAATCTGATCTAAGATGGATCCCAATACACTAAGTGCAAGCAGGCAGAAAATGGACAAGGCTCTCGAAGTTCTCCGATCCGACCTCTCCACAATAAGAACAGGCAGGGCAGCGCCGTCTCTAGTCGAAAACGTAGTAATTTCAGCGTACGGCGGTTCGGCAAGATTAAAAGTTCTTGAGCTCGCTACGATCGCAGCGCAGGATCCCCAGACCTTAACAATCACTCCTTTTGATGGATCGGTAATTGAGGAAATAAGAAAGGGAATAATGGAAGCAAGTCTCGGGCTCAACCCTGTGGTAGACGGACAGTTGATAAGGATTTCTATTCCGCCGCTTTCTCAGGAAAGGCGTGAAGAGCTGATTCACTTAATGCATCAAAAATTGGAGAACGGAAAAATTATGATTAGACAAACAAGGCACGAAGCAATGAGTGAAGTTAAAAAGGAAGATTTATCAGAAGATGAAACGAGTCGGCTTGAAAAAGAAATTCAGAACATGACGGATAAACACATTGAAGAAATTGATCAGCTGGGAAAGAATAAAGAAGAAGAGCTCCTCCAGATCTAAATCCGCAATTTCTAAGTACTAATTTGAGTTAATTAGATCAATTAGAAATTTTCTGATATACTTTTAGTTCGAATATGCTGATTACAATACTAGCTTTCTTTCTGATACTTTCCATTTTGGTCCTGGTCCATGAGCTGGGACATTTTTTTGTTGCAAAAATGTTTAATATAAAAGTTGAGGAATTTGGATTTGGATTTCCGCCAAGGGTTTGGTCTAAGAAAATAGGTGAGACGCTTTACTCGTTTAATCTTCTGCCAATCGGCGGATTTGTAAAGCTTTACGGAGAGGATGAGGCCGGAGGAGGCAAGCTTAGCTTGCCAGTAGAAAGTAGTAAGTATAAAGTATCAAGCAAAAAAGAAATACTTAATACGAAATACTTAATACAAAATACTGATTTGGATCGAGCATTTTTTGCAAAGCCCATATGGCAAAGGATACTTGTAGTTGTCGCAGGAGTATTTATGAACTTTTTGCTCGCAGTTACTTTAATTTCTTTTCTTTTCGCAAGCTATGGAGCGCCGGTTCCCGGAGGAGACGTAGTGATAAGTGAGGTTTCAAAAAACTCACCTGCAGAAAAAGCAGGACTAAGCAGGGGAGATGCGGTTCTTGAGATTGACGGAGTAAAAATAGTGTCGAGTAAGGATCTTATATCAATTACCAAAGAAAAGCTCGGTGAGCCGATAACGCTTAAAATAAAAGATCAAAATTCAAATCTCAAATCTGTAACAATTACCCCAAGAAAAAAGTATCCTCCCGATCAGGGGCCTATGGGAGTAGCCATTGGACAGAAAATGGTAATAAAAAAATATCCCTGGCATGAGGCGCCTATTGTGGGAACAAAAGAGGCAATTAAAACTTCAGTCTTAATTCTGTCTGGGCTTGGAGCGGTGGTAAGCCAGATCGCGACGACCGGATCTGTTCCCCAGGGAGTAGCAGGTCCAATAGGTATAGCGCAATTGACAGGGGAATTCGTTGACAGCGGGTTTTATGCTTTGCTTTCATTCCTGGCGCTTCTTTCTTTGAATCTCGCAATTCTTAACGTCCTGCCAATCCCTGCGCTCGACGGAGGAAGGCTATTTTTTATTCTGATCGAAGCAGTAACCAGGCGCCGTGTGCATCCCAGATTTGAGGCTTATTCCCATGCCATAGGAATAGCAGTGCTTCTTGCCTTAATAGCGCTTATTACCCTTCATGATTTGGGAAGAATAATCTCAGGTCAGCCAATAATTCCCATAGAATAAAGTGAAGAAAATCCCACAAGACGAGCTTAAGAGGAAATTAACACCCGAAGCCTTTCATATTACACAGGAAAAGGGGACTGAGGCACCCTTTACAGGAGAGTACGTCTATACAAAAGACGACGGAATGTATAGATGTATTGTCTGCGGGAATCCTCTGTTTGATTCTTCCACCAAGTTTGAATCAGGGTCCGGGTGGCCAAGCTTTTATGACATCGCAACAAAAGGAAACGTAATCTTAGAAGAGGATAAAAGTCTAGGAATGAATAGGACTGAGGCTACTTGTGCTAATTGTGGAGCACATTTAGGGCATGTTTTTAACGACGGACCGAAGGAAAAAACAGGGCTTCGCTATTGCATTAACTCCTGCGCGCTGGATTTTCAAAAAGGATAAATAATAATTCTGACTACCGATTAGAGGGTCTAAATTTAACAAGTGGGGTCATTAAGCCTTGACGGAATAGGATCTGTATATTGGACTAGTTTGGCCTTAGGCGGTGGTGGAGGAGAAAGTTTAAGAACTCTTTTCCAAAATTCTCCGTGCTTTTCTCCATAATCGACTTCAACAGTCACCATACCGCGAGGAGCTTTTTGGAAAGGATCCGTTATCTCACTGTTTGGAATTCTTTTAAACGATACTCCAATCGCTTTTGCCGCTTTTCTAAAAATTTGAGCTCTTTCTTTGGGAACAGGCCCCTTCAAAAGCGGGTGGATAAGGGGGGTGGGAAGAGCTTCTTTTCCTTTCATGAGAAAAATATTATAGAGGAATTAAAAATATTGAGCAAATTGTCTATTTTTATAGTCCGAATGCCTCTTCAGCATTTATGTAGGCTTCTTCTTTACTTATTTGGTCTTCAACTGGGTGAGCCCTGTTTGAATAGAACGCAATGCTTGGAGATGACCACCCGTCTGTTTCTCGTCTTGCGATAAGCCTCGCCATTCTCATATCGCTACCGTTATCAAATTGAAGTTGGACAGAAACATCAACCCGTCCGTCTCTCTGGGTAATATCAAAAATTTTTCTTACACCTTTAGGAGAAAGGTCACGTCTGTCAATACGGCTCGTGATAAGGCCATTTTTATCACATGGAAGCAGAAGCGAGGGGGGAATAAATCGATCGGCAAAAACTTGCACAAATTCCTTTAATCTCTTATCTACGTACGGTGGGGTAGTTTCTGCCGCGCGTCTTTCTACGGTCGGTCCTGCCATTTCTAATCCGATTATACAGTTTGAGATTAGCTTGTCAAGAAAGGATTTTATTTGAGGATTTTTTTGAGCGCTACGAGATAAGATGCTTCTTTAAGGTTGGTTTTTTTACTTTTGGCAGTATTCCAAACGCTTTCAAATGCTTTGACCATTAGCTTTTCCAGTCTTTTTAAAACAACGTCTTTTTTGTAAGTTTTATTTTGAATATTTTGCTCCCATTCGATAAAACTTGCGGCAACTCCTCCTGAGTTCGCCAAAATATCAGGAACGATTACAACGCCTTTTTCGCTTAAGTAATGGTGAGCTTTTGGGGTAACAGGGCCGTTTGCCATTTCAACAATAACTTTTGCTTTTATATTTTGCATATTGTTTTCATTAATAACATCTTCTAAAGCAGCAGGGATTAAGATATCAACGGGAAGCATTAAAAGCTCCTCGTTCGTAATTAATTGGCCTCCTCTTGTGTCGCAAACTCCGCCTGCGCAGTAGCAACCGTTTAAACTCCCTTTTTCCATTTTGCATTCATATACGAGGGGAATATCTAGGGGTATAAAGGTCTTCTTGCTGTCTCTTTTTATGATTCCGCCTTTTGAATCAGATACCGCAACAACTTTAAATCCGGCTTTGGAGGCTAAGTCTGCAAAATAATAACCCACATTGCCAAAGCCCATAACAGCGAGTGTTGTATTTTTGGGATCCAAATTTAATTTTTTTGCCAATTCTTTTAAGACAACTACTCCGCCAAAGCCAGTTGCTTCTGTTCTTCCGCTCAATCCGTTTTTGCCCTTTCCGGTAAAGGTCGCATAAAGCTCGTTAAGAGACTTTTTAATACCGTCTTTTCTGGCGAGTTTTATATATTCATCAATCATCCAGTCAATAATCTTGGGATTTGTATTAACATCAGGAGCAGGGACATCTTTCTGGGGCCCCAAAATATCATAAACGCGTCTTACATATTCTCTGGAAATTTCTTCCAGCTGTTTTTCACTTAATGCTTTGGGATCAAGGGAAATTCCTCCTTTTGCGCCACCAAAAGGAACGCCTACTACTGCTGTTTTTAAACTCATCCATAAGGAAAGTCCCATTACTTCGTCCTCGTTAACTTTTGGATGAAATCGCAGCCCCCCTTTGTAGGGACCCAAAATATTACTATGCTGGCTTCTGTAGCCTCTAAAAGTTACGGTTTCACTGCCGAGTTTAATTGGGATTTTCACCTCAACAATTCTATCCGGTTCCAGAAATTCTTCTAATGCATTTTGGGAAAGATTGTATTTCTTTCCAATTTCTAAAATCTCTTCTCTTGATTTTTGATAAACACTCTGCTGATCCATAAAACAAAATAAAGTATACAACGCCTAATTTAAAAATGCTACACTTATCTGCAAGGACTTGAAGAAAATGGATAGCATAAACTTTGATGATTTTAATCCAGCCTTTGCTAAACCTGCCCGTCCGGCAGGCGGGGCTTCGGCGGATTTCAGACTATTATGAATATTGACTTAGAGGACTTCAAGAAAGTGAAAATAAAAATCGGAAAAATAACTTTGGTGGAAAAAGTTCCCGACGCCGATAAGCTCCTTAGGCTTGAAGTGGACTTCGGCAGCGAGACACGTCAGGTGGTTTCTGGAATTGCCGAGAGCTACTCCCCGGAAGAATTGATAGGCCGTGAATTTCCTTTCGTAGTAAATTTAGAAACACGAAGCTTTCGGGGAATTGAAAGCCAGGGAATGATATTGGCAATTGATGCGAAAGAGAAAACGATTTTAATCGCTCCACTTGAGGAGGTAGAACCCGGAGCGGAAGTCATTTAAAATATGGGACGAAGAACGGCAAGGAAATTGATTATGCTATACTCGAATTTATGACCCATTCGACTAATGCTCAGGGTCATACTGAGTGAAATTGAACGTATGAAGTATTCGAAGCTTTTTCCAAAAAGTCAGAAAATAGAATTCAAGGAAGATCTTTCTGTCAACGCGAAATATTTGGTTAAAGGAGGCTTCATGAATCAGCTCATGGCTGGCAGCTGGACTCTTTTACCCTTGGGTTTTGTTGTCGTAGAGAAAATAAAAAATATAGTCAGAGAAGAGCTTAATAAAACAGGCGCGCAGGAACTCCTTATGCCACTTCTTCACCCTCGAGAAATTTGGGACACGACGGGAAGATGGTCAGACCCCGAGGTGCAAAAAATAATGTACCAATTTAAAGACATACATGACAAAGAGTACGGACTTTCTTTTACCCATGAAGAAATTGTGATGAATTTGCTTGGGAAATTCGTGCAATCCTACAGAGACCTTCCCGTGATGGTTTACCATTTTTCGACAAAATTCCGAAACGAGCCGAGGGCGAAATCAGGAATCTTAAGAGCCAGAGAATTTATGATGAAGGACTTATACAGTGCTCACGTGTCAGAGGAGGATATGTATGAATATTATAATTTGGTTAAAGAAGTTTATGTAAAAATCTTTGAGAGAATAGGTCTTTCTGTCATTGTTACAGAGGCAAGCGGAGGAGTTTTTACAAAAAACGTGACCCACGAATTCCAGGTTTTGTCGGATTCTGGGGAAGACGAGATAATTTATTGTCCCGAAGGGGACTTTTCTCAAAATGTCGAGATCGCGAAAGTAAAAGAAGGAAAACAGTGTGATTTAGGTCATGGGCCACTGAAAAGAGCAAAAGTTATTGAGGTCGGAAATATTTTTCCTCTGGGAACTAAATATTCAAAGGATCAAAAAGTTTTTTACACCGATAAAGATGGATCGCAAAAGGAAATTTGGTTTGCAAGCTACGGAATTGGCCCGACCAGAGTTATGGGTGCACTCGTCGAAGTTCACCACGATGATAAGGGAATAATCTGGCCCAAAACAGTAGCGCCTTTCCAGGCTCATCTGTTAGTAGTTAGTAGTCAGAAGTCAGTAGTCAGAACCGCAGACGATATTTATACCAAACTTGAGGCTTCCGGAGTAGAAGTTCTCTACGACGATAGAGACGTATCGGCAGGAGAAAAATTTGCTACGGCAGATCTTTTAGGAATTCCACACAGGCTCGTGATGTCAGAAAAAACAGGTGATAAAATTGAATTTAAGAAAAGAAACGAAGATAAAACAGAGCTCTTGCAGTTTGACGAATTAATAAAAAGACTTAAGGAAGAAACGGAAGGCTGACTCCTAAGACTTTTGTCCACACTAAGGTATAAGCTACAAAGAAAACTGAAGCCAAAAGAGCCCATAAAATTGTCGGAACTCCTTTCTTGCCCGCCTTCATAGTGCCTGCTTTGTAAGCTTGAGATGCTGATGGTATATTTCCGGATTGAAATGATGCATGAGTAGCTGTAATTGTTGGTGATGGCGGAATTGGAGGCAGTGGAGAAAGAGGAGAAGCGACGACCGGCGGTTGGACAATGGGAGGAGTGGAAGAAGGCGCAGCTTGTGCGGATTGCATCGGCGCAGCAGATTGAGAAATGGGAGGAGTTACGGTAGTTCTCATAACTCGCTCATATGCTTCTTTGAGCTTCGGGTCAAGCTGCCCGACTTTGTTGGGATCCATACCATATTATAGTGCTTTCCAGTTGTCTGTTGTCAAGAAGCTTTAGTCTTTTTTTTAATCAAGAAAAGGTTTATACTTAACAGACGAAACTTTAACAAATTAGGCTCAAAATTTATGAAAATTATTGTTACACACAATGCTCCGGATTTAGATGCTATAACATCTGTCTGGCTTATTAAGAGATTTTTGCCGGGTTGGGAAGACGCACAACTCCAATTCGTACCGGCCGGTGAACGAATTGGAGAAATCAAATCTCAAATCTCAAATCTCAAATCTCCGATTGAGAAAATAAATGAGGACGAAGTTATCCATGTTGATACAGGGCTTGGCCCTCTGGATCACCATCAGATTGCCTCGGATAAAGTCTGCGCAGCGAGTCTTACATGGGATTATGTTAAGTCTCAAAACCCGGCCTTCAATAAAACGGATGAATCGGACAGAGTTAAGCATAAAGAGGAGGCACTGGGAAGAATGGTAGGAGTTGTTGTTGATGACGATCATTTTAAGGAGATCTTCTATCCGGATCCAATAGCAGACTACTTTGAATTTTTACTTCAAGGAGTGATAGACGGAATAAAGCTTCAGAAACCGGGGGATGACAAATATTGTGCGGAATTTGTAAGTAATTGTCTTGACGCAATTCTTCATAACTTTGAAAATCGCGTCTGGGCAGAAGAGGAGATAAAGGCAAAGGGAAGAGAATTTAGTACGGGATGGGGAAAAGGACTGGGAGTAGAAACAATAAACGATGACACTATTAAGCTTGCGCAAAAAATGGGATATACCGTAGTGGTAAGGCGAGACCCCAGAAAAGGATACGTTAGGATAAAAGCGGTGCCCGGCTCTAGTGTAGATTTAACGCCGGTATGTGAAAGGCTAAAGAAGAGGGACCCTCAGGCTACCTGGTTTCTTCATATATCGAAAAAAATGCTTCTCAATGGTACGGCAAAAAATCCTAAAATGAGGCCTACAACCCTAAGCCTCGATGATATAATAAACGTGTTGAAGACGTTTTGAAATATGAAAGACTGTGTATTTTGCAAAATTATTAATAAAGAAATACCTTCGATCACGATTTTCGAAGACACATATACGATGGTTTTTATGGAGCTTAACCCATCAGCACCAGGGCATTTGATAGTAATTAATAAAAAACATGGATACAGTATATTCGAATACGAAACAGAGGACTTGGGAAGAATGATGGAGACTACAAAGAAGGTTTCAAAAAAGGTGCAGAAAGCACTGTCTGCAGATTCATTAACTTTAGGGATTAATCATGATGAAAAAAACGGCGTTCCTCACCTCCATGTTCACATAATTCCAAGATGGGACAATGATAAGGGTGGTATTATTCAATCAATTGTAAATAACAAGCCAAAAGAGGATAGGGAAACAATTGCAGAAAGGATTAGGAGTGTTAATTAATCCGCCTTCGTCCGCCTTTTGGCGAGGCTTTGGCGAGACAAGGAGGAGGTGTTTTCAATGGTTGTAGTTAAAAAGATGCCAGGTGATAGCGATGATTCCTTGATAAGAAAATTTTCTAGAAAAGTAATGAATGAGGGGATTATTCAGGAGGCAAAAAGAAGAGAGTTTTACCTCAAACCCTCTTTGGCCCGCAAGCAAAAAGCGGAAGATGCCCGACGTGCCAAGAAGACTTGGGTATAATCTATGGCAACTGTTAATGTATCGATTTTTGTTGAGAGTAGGTATAGGGTTAGTAGAAAGCGTTTAAAAACGACGGTTTCTAACATGCTGAACAAACAGGAAATAGAGAGTCCTGTTGAGGTTTCAATAGCTGTGGTGGGAGACCGGAAAATGAGAGAACTCTCAAGGAAATATAAAGGAGAAGATAAGACCCGAAACGTCCTGTCGTTCTCCTTATCCGAAGGAGAAAAAGCCTATGACCCCTCAAATGTTTTGCGTTTGGGAGATATCGTAATTTCATATCCTGAGGTAATAAGAGAGGCGAGCCGGGATGAGGTTTTGGTAGACGATAAGATAGATGAGCTCGTGATTCATGGATTGGGTCATCTTTTAGGATTACACCATGATTAATATGAAAGTTGGGATCGCTCGCATTAAAATTTTCTCACTTATAGTTGCGCTAGGTTTTCTCTACCCCTTTGTTAAACAGTTATCTAAGAGTTTACTAGTAAAAATCGCTAATGTTTTAGATCAGTATAAGTTCGAAAATCTCAAAGCTTCGCACTCCCATTTGAAATTAGAAATTAGGAATTAGAAATTTTAAAAATATGGTTTTTTATTTAAAGTACAGACCTCAAAGAATCGTAGATCTTGATAGTGAGCAAGTCCGCGAAAAACTAAGCTCAATAGTCTTAGGCAAAAATCTTCCTCACGCATTTTTATTTACCGGACCTAAGGGGCTTGGTAAGACATCAGCTGCTCGGATTCTGGCAAAAATTATAAATTGTACAAACCGTAAGCCAAGCGATCCGGAGCCTTGCAATAAATGCATTCAATGTAAATCGATTACTGAAGGGACAAATCTTGACGTAATGGAGATAGATGCCGCCTCAAACAGGGGCATAGATGAGATAAGAGATTTGAGAGAAAAAATAAGGCTTTCGCCAATCTCTGCAAAAAAGAAAGTTTATATAATCGACGAAATTCACATGCTTACGACGGAAGCATTTAACGCACTTTTGAAAACTCTTGAAGAGCCACCAAATCACGCTGTTTTCATTCTTTGCACAACTGAGATTCATAAGGTGCCCGATACGATTATGTCCAGATGTTTTCAAGTAGTATTCAAAGAAGCAAGTGAGGGGGAGCTGGTTAGGTCTTTGCAAAGAGTGCTAAGAGGGGAAGGAATGAATGTAGATAAGGACGCGCTTTCTCAAATAGCGTCTTTATCTGACGGAAGCTTTCGAGATGGGGTAAAGATATTAGAGGAGGTAGCAAGAGCTGCAGGCAGAAAAAAAATAACTAAGGAGTTGATAGGCGAGAGCTATAAGGTCTCTTCGATTACAAAGGATGTTTATGATTTGATTGACTTTCTTTCCCAAAGAGACTTAAAGAGCGCAGTTTCATTAATTAATGCTCTAGAAGAAAAAGGGACTGACGCCAGATTTTTTACCGAAGAGTTGGTGTCTCAAATTCATGGGGTTCTTTTAAAGAAACTTGGCATAGTGGAAGGAGTAAGTGACGTTTCGTTAAGCATAGAGGAGATAAAAAACCTTTTTGCTTTGATATCGGAGAGCTATTCCGCAGTAAAATATTCTTTCCTTCCCTTTCTGCCCTTGGAGATAGCGGTAATAGACTGGAGCCAGAAGAAAGATTCTATTATTGGTATTCCCTTTGAAAAAACTCTTGAAGAGCCGGCTCCGAACGGTCTCACTCCAAAACATGATAAAATATTGTTAGACTTAATAGATGTCGTTAAGAGGGATAACTATTCCATCGCGGGAGTCTTAAGAGCATGCAGTATAAAGATTAATGGTAAAGACGCAGTTATAGAGACACCCTACAAGTTTCACAAAGAGCGTTTGGATGAGCCAAGCACAAGGAGTCTTTTAGCGAACACTTTAAATGAAATGATGGGAAAAAAAATAAATCTGGAGATACGTTTGAAGGAATAGGCCCGCCTTCATCCCGATTCAATCGGGATTTCGGCGAGGCAAAGGAGGTGATTTTAATTCATGCAAAATCCATTTTCACAAATGTCAGAGCTTAAGAAAATGAGGGATCAGGCGATGCAGATACAGCGTCAGCTGCAGGCTGAGGAGGTAGAGGTGGAAAAAAACGGCGTAAAAATTCTTATTACCGGAGATCAAAAGCTAAAGACGCTTGAAACGCACGGTAAATCAGACGAGGATATAAAAGAAGCTGTCAATGAAGCGATAAAGAAATCGCAAGAAGTAGCAGCAAAAAAACTTTCACAAATGCAAGGCGGGTTATCGGGACTCCTAGGAAGGGGAAGCTAGATTTTGAAACTATTTTTCGGATCTACAAATAAGTCTCTCGCGGAAAAGATTTCCAAAGAGGCAAGTCTGCCATTGGGAGAACTTGAGATATTCAAGTTTCCTGATGGGGAAACGCGCGTAAGAGTAATTGATAACGTAGTAGATGAGGATGTATGGGTTCTTCAAAGCAGAGGTCGTAATCCGGACTCTTCTTACATGGAGCTCTTTTTTATCGTAGATGCCTTGAAGAGGAGTGGCGCGAGGTTTGTCGGGACCATTATTCCTTATCTTTCATACCAAAGACAAGATCACGTTTTTCGAAGCGGTGAGGCAGTTTCTCTTGAAGTCATAATAAAAACGCTCGAAAGAGTAGGGGCTGATAAAATAATAACGCTTGATCTGCATTCAATAAAAATTCCGGAACTTTTTAATATTCCCATGACGCATCTTTCTGCTATTCCGCTTTTTGCAGAAGTGATTAAAGAAAAATTTAAAAATCTTGATCGATGCGTTTTGGTATCCCCCGATATGGGAGGAATAAGAAGAATCAAAATTCTTGCCGATGAACTGGGAGTCTCTTTTGCTACTATTGAAAAAAACCGTGACCTTGAAACTGGAGAAATAGAATCCGCGAAGCTTGATGGGGAAATAAAAGAAAATGCGATCATAGTAGATGATATGATTTCGACCGGCAGAACGATTGGTGCCGCAGCAGAGCTTCTTTTAAAAAATGGAGCGAAAAATGTCTATGCCTTCGCAACTCATCCTGTTTTCTCATCTGATCCGCCGATATTTTTTGAGAGCTCCAGTGTCTCAGAGGTTTTCGTTACGGATTCAATAAATGTTCCCAAAGATAAGCAATTCGCAAAACTAAACATAATTTCAGTAGCCGGTTTATTCTCTAAGGAGCTTTCCAAAAAATGATCCATTCGACGTCGCTCAGGATCATAGTGAGCAGTTCGGCAGTCCTGAGCTTACTGTCGAAGGATAAAATCGAAATATGAAAATTCCTAAAGCAGTACAAAATCTAGTCGAATCATTTGAGAAGCTTCCAGGTGTCGGGCAAAAAACTGCGCAAAGACTCACTTTTTATCTTCTTCACGTACCGCAAAGCGAACTCGATTCTTTTGCTAGAGCCATAGGGAGTCTGAAAAATAACACATTAGTTTGTTCTGTTTGTCTTAACATAGGGGAGAAGGATCCGTGCGACATATGCTCAGATACTCAAAGAAATAAAGATACGATCTGCGTAGTGGAGCAGCCTTTGGATGTATTGGCGCTTGAGAAAAATGGAAAATATCAGGGGGTCTACCATGTGCTCCATGGGAAAATAGATCCTTTAAATAATATTGGGCCTGATGAAATTTACATAGGAAAGCTTTTGGACCGCATTAGGGATTCGAAAAACAGTCACACCATATCGGAGGTTATTATTGCAACAAATCCTACTATGGAGGGAGAGGCAACTGCCATGTATATTACCAAACAAATCAAATCTCAAATCCCTGCCTCGCCGGCAGGCAGGTTAAGTCTCAAATCTCAAATCAAAATTACGAGGATAGGACGGGGACTACCTGTGGGATCGGATATAGAATATGCCGACGAAGTTACCCTACAGCGTGCGATGGAAGGAAGGCAGGATTATTAATGGATAAGAGCGGCGTATTTGGTGAAATCCTAGAGACTGGTCAGCAGGCCGCCTCGTCTGCGGGTAAGGGGTTAAAAAAGGCTGCTTCCGACTTTGCAAATTCTGCTACAGGACAGATAACGGGAGACGGTAGCGGAACAAATGAAGATTTAAGCGGAGCGCAGAAAGGCATGTCTGATGATCAGGCACAACAGTTCTTGAGGGATTTATACGGAAAATCTAAAAAAGATGAATTGCCCGTACCACAAAAAGAAGCCGGTCAAAGTCAAAGTTCAAATGAGCCACAAGACGCGGTAATTGATCAAAATCCGGTTCAAAAAGCTTTAGGAATTACGCCTTTTGATCCAAATGCACAGAAGTCTCCGGAGGAACTCGTACGAATTGAGGCTCTGCGAAGAAAGCTTCATGGAGAATATTATGAAAATTTGACGAACCCTCCAAAACCACAAGAAGAAAGACCGGTCGAAAAGGTAGAGAGAGAAGAGAAGGAAGACCGGTGGAAGCTTCAGGATAAAAAGGCTAAAGAGCCTCCTCCTCTGGCAGTGCAGAACGCGCAAAAAGTAGAAAAAAATCCGGGAGCATCGGGATGAAGATTTACAATACGCTATCAAGATCGGTTGAGGAGTTTGAACCAATTAATCCACCAAGCGTGGGACTCTATTCCTGTGGCCCTACAGTTTATGACTACCAGCACATAGGCCACATGCGCCGATACGTTGAAGATGATATTTTAATCCGCGTTCTGAAATCAAATAGCTTCTATGTCAAACACGTTATGAATATAACTGACGTTGGTCATCTTACGTCAGATGCCGATACGGGTGAGGATAAGATGGAAAAAGGTGCAAAGAGACTAGGAATGAGTGTCTGGGATATAGCAAAGAAATTTGAGATGCAGTTTAAAGACTCGTGTCTCGCTTTAAATGTGAGTTTACCAAAAGACTTAATGCATGCAACAGATTATATAGAAGAGGAAATTGAACTCATCCAACGCCTTGAGAAAAAAGGATTTACGTATAAAACAACAGACGGAATTTATTTCGACACTTCAAAATTTTCTGATTATTTCAAGCTCTCCCGTCAAAATCCGGAGACGCTCCGAGCTGGAGTAAGAGTAGCTTTGGGAAAGAAGAAGAATATTTCTGACTTTGCCTTGTGGAAATTTTCACCCAAAGAAGAAAAGCGACAAATGGAGTGGAAAAGTCCATGGGGAATAGGATTTCCAGGTTGGCATATTGAGTGTTCCGCTATGTCTATGAAAGCACTTGGGGAATCATTAGATATTCATACAGGTGGAGTAGATCACATTAACATTCACCACACAAATGAAATAGCGCAAGCTGAAGCGGCTACAGGCAAACCTTTTGTTAAATATTTCATTCACCACGCATTCCTAGCTGTAGAAGGACAAAAAATGAGCAAAAGTCTTGGAAATACTTATACGGTTAAGGATGTTATTGAAAAAGGATTTGACCCAATGGCGCTACGATATTTATATTTGCAAACTCACTACAGACAGGAAATGAATTTTACATGGGAGGCTTTATCTGGAGCTCAAAACGCACTAGCTAAATTAAAAGCTGACATAGAATTTTGGGATGAGGCTAAGGTTGGTTGTGCTGAGTTTGAACAAAATTTTTTAGAGGCGGTTAATAACGATTTGAATATTCCGGAAGCACTGGCCGTTTTATGGGAAATGGTAAGGTCCGATTATCCTTCATCTGCAAAAAAGAGAAGTGTTCTAAAGTTTGACGAAGTTTTAGGTTTGGATCTGGGAAAAGCTAAGAGGAAAGAAGAAAAAATTCCGGATGAAATCAAGAAGCTTTCGGAAAAAAGGGGAGAGTTTAGAAAAGAGGGAAAATTCGACAGGGCAGATAAAATAAGAGCGGAAATTGAAGAAAAAGGCTTTGCTGTTGAAGATTCTGAAAGCGGTCCAAAATTGAGAAGGAAGAGCTAATCAGACTTGACACAATTTTTTAAATGCTATACGCTAATTTAAGATGAAAACAAAACTTGTTGTTGGTTTTTTTATTCTTTTTTTAGTAGCTCTTGTTCCTTCGGCTTCTGCTTTGGAGGATTCCATTGCTTCTCCTACTGCAAAACCCACAATTAAAAGGCTTCAGAATGTTAAAGAGAATGCGAAGAGCAGAGCTTCTGCAGCTGCAGAGAAGAAAGCAGAAAGACTATCCGAGTCAAGGCTTAAAGTATGCCGTGGTAGAACGATAAGTCTCCATAATAGGGCAAAAGGTATTCTAGGAAGAGGTAGTAGGATGCACAAAAGACTTGAGGCTCTGACAATGACAGTCGATAAATTCTATCAAAACAGACTAGTTCCGCAGGGACTAATTCTTGAAAATTACGATGAACTTTTGGCAGATATAGACGCTAAAAAAGCAAATGTTTCTTTACTTTTAGACGCGGCAAAGGTGACTGGTGAAGACTTTGACTGCGGATCAGATGATCCGAAGGGTCAACTTGAGGCATTTAATGAGGACATGAAAGAAGTTTTGGAGGCATTTAAGCAGTACAAGCAATCGGTTAGAACTTTTGTAAAAGCAGTTAAGGATCTCGCAGTACAAAACAGAGACTCTTTAGAAGAGGAGGTCGTGCAGTAAAGTGGAAAATAATCCTAATATAGTGTCACCAGCACAGCCGATTCAATCACCACCCCCGCCTCCTGCTCCTGCCGAGCAGGTCCCGCCGCAGCCTGCAGAGCCAGCTCCTTCTCAAGTTTCTCCGCCGGAGGAAAGTCCCAAGAAGGGTAGGAGATCCCTATATATCATTTTGATTGTTTTACTTTTGCTTATTTTATTTGGAGGACTTTCATATGCATATTTTTATGCTACAAAGCAGTCGAGCGTAACGGAGGAAGTTGTTCAAACAGAACAAGCATTAGTTACACCAACTCCGACAGAAGAACCTGCCCCAAGCGTGGAGAATGACTCAGATTTAGATGGGATAATAAACGAACTTGATACCGAGGATGCTACTCTTGAAGCCGAGCTTAACTCCTTTGATAAAGAATCCAACTTCTAAAGTTCGCTTAGCGTCTTAAGCTGAAGCTCAATTTTATCTTCTACCTCGGATCCGAAAGAAATCAAAAGCCTGTCTCTATCTTCTATCTCTCTAGTTAAGGCGCCGGGGCTTAATATGTCATTAATATAAAACTTCAGACTTTTTGTCTCATTTGAACAAAAAACCTGACCAGTACCCGTAGTAAGACACTCTTTTGTGATTTTCATCGGAAGGGTCATAAAGAAGTCATTCCAAGTGGTTTTCTCTTTTAATACAACTACCTCAGATGGCTTATCAGGAGAAATAAAAACTTCATTAGAAAGATTATGATAACGCGAGTCGCTGAAGTCTCGCCTGGTGCCATTAGTGTAAATTAAAAATTTTGCTCTAATTTCAGCGTCAGCTGGCTCTTCCGCGGAAGTATTTTGATTTTCGCTAGATTTGAGGATAGGGAGAGGTTTGTCTGAAGTTGCAAAAAAGAATGCCAGCCCAGAAATAAAGACTAGACTGGTGAGGCCTATAAAAACGAACTTACTCATAACTTCGAAGGGTTAACTTTTATTATTTTATCGTCTCCAGATCGAGGCACTCCGCGCCCGTCCCGATTACTTGTAGTTATGTAGAGAAATCCATCTGGTCCAACTATCACTTCACGAATCCTGCCCAGCTCTCCGTTAAGGTGTTTTGACAATACTACCTGGTCTGAGGTTTTTGCTTGAAAAAGACCTTGTCCGCGAAGACCTGCGAAAAATAGCGAACCATTTATATATGCTAATCCGGATGGAGCCCAGGTTTTATGCCCGCTTTGCAATACGGGGGAGATGATTCCTGGCGCGATATTTTCTCCGCGTACATCAGGCTATCCGAAATTCCCCCCGAGCTTAATTTTATTTAATTCATCGGTAGCTGTTGAGCCGTGTTCCGTCTCCCAAAGGTTTCCTTTATCATCCCATGCCAGGCCCTGAGGGTTTCTGTGTCCATATGAATAAACAGAATTTCCGAAGGGATTACTTGAGGGGATCAGTCCTTCATCGGTCAAGCGGAGTATTTTTCCAGCCAAAGAGGTTTTGTTCTGAGATAAAGACGGGTTTGATGCGTCGCCAGTTGTTATATAGAGTAGTCCGTCGGGTCCGAATTTTATCCTTCCGCCGTCATGGTTTGATGCTGCAGGAATTTCATCTAAAATTATTTTATCTTCCGTTAATTTATTCTCGTCAAGTTTAAATCGCACGACTCGATTTTTGTTGTTTCCGTCGGAGGAGGAATAAGTATAGTAAGCATAAACATACTGATTCTCTTTGAAGTTTGGATGTACGGCTATTCCATGAAGACCTGACTCGCCTATCTGTGATACTTCGGAAATTTCAGATACTAGGCGTACAATTCCTTTATCAAGTATTTTTACTGATCCCCGGCGTTCTGTTATGAGGAGTCGTCCGTCGGGCAAAAAAGCCAAGGCCCACGGTACCTCTAAATTTTGGGCAACAACAGAGACCTTTGATTCCTCACGAAGCGCAGTGGGATCCGGTGAGTTGGTAACCGTACTTCGGGCAGGTGGTAGGTTTGTGGGTTTAAAATATTTTCTTCCCAAGGAAAATATTGCTAGAGCAAATAATAGAATCACTATTAAGACAAAAGTCTTTTTCACTTTCCTATTATAACTCAAATACTGGATCGGTAGTTAAAAATATGATACTTTAATCATATGGTTGATAAAAAGAAAAAAGAGGAGGAATTGTCAGCAGAACCCGTAAAAGAAGATTCTGCAGAAAAAGTGGAGGAGGAAAAGGTCTCTGACTCACACGAAAAAGAGCCGGCTCCAAAAAAAGAGCAAGGAGAAGATGAAAGCGTTTCTGGAGAATTGATAGTTGAGGTCTCGGAAAGTAAAACCTATGGCTGGATTTTTATAGTTGGGCTGCTCCTGGTCCTTCTTATTGCCGGCGGCGGACTTTTATTCTATTTTAAAGGTATTGAAAATGTTAATTTGCCTATCAATTCTCAGGCTCCGACGACTGTGACACCTGTCCCTACGCAAGCCATAAGTCCAACCCCTACTGCGACTGCTTCTGCAAAATTAGATAAGGAAGAGTTTGGAATAGAGGTTCTTAACGGAAGCGGAAAAGGCGGACAGGCTGCCGTAGTGCAAAAGATTCTCGAAGACGGCGGATTTAAGGTAGATTCCATAGGAAATGCCGAAGATTCAGACCATAAAGATACTCTAATATCGGCCAGGAAGTCTGTAAGTAAAGAGTTTTTGACAGAGCTTAGGAAAGAATTGGGTAAAGTGTATGTTTTGTCAAAAGAAACAGGTGAGCTTAAAGATAGTTCAAATTCAGATATCGAGATAATCGTAGGAAGTGAGCGTAAGTAGGTATCAGGTTCGGGATCCTTGTGTAAGGCATCGAGTAACCCACTTATAATGAAAAGTAGAGTCCTTCTTCTATTCCTCGCCGTACTATTCTTTCTATTCCCCCGAAACGTAAGTGCTGAAGTAATTAGGTCATTTGACACGCAGATTGTTGCTAATAAAGACGGGACGATGAATATCACCGAAAGTATTATTTATGATTTTGAAAAAGACGCGCGGCATGGAATTTTTCGATATATCCCAACTTTTTCAAAAATAGGGGATCTCTACAGAATTATAAAAATAAGAGACGCAGAAGTTATTAGGGACGGAGAAGAAGAAAAATTTGAAGAGACAAAGGATAGCGAGAAAATAAGTTTTAAAATAGGCGACCCGGACAGGACTATAACCGGCCCGCATACCTACAGAATTTCCTACGTTATAGAGAATGGAATAGGGAGTAATTATGCGTCCCACGACGAAATCTACTGGAACATTACAGGGAACGATTGGCCTGCGAATATAGAAAAAGCAACAGCGAGGGTTATCACAAGCTTTGATGCTGTTCATACGGGTAGTTTGTGCTTTACGGGTTATTCTGGAGAAAAGGAACAGAATTGTACAGGGATAAATGGAGAATTCGATTCAGCGGTCCCTTTAACTTCAGGAGAAGGGATGACGATTGTTGAAATATTTCCAGCGGGCACTTTCCCCAAAAGCATTTTATCAAAAGACCCGCCCATGAGCGCAGGGCAAAAAATCGGAGCCTTAATTCTTAAATACGTGGGCCTTATTTATTTGCTTCTAAACGTACTTTTGCCGGGATTACTAATTCTTTGGTATCAAAAAAAGAAGAACAAAAAAAGATTTGGTGCGCCTTCTGTAAATTTTGATACCCCAGAAGACTTGTCAGGAAAAAGGATTACGCCAGCGGAAGCGGGAACGATCGATACCGCACGTCTTGAGCGAGACGATATTGTCGCAACAATTTTTGATCTGGCGATACGAAGATACATAAGGCTTGAGGAAATTAAAACAGTAAGAAAGCTTATTCCCGATGCCAAAGACCAAAAAATTGTAAAACTTAAAGACCTTGACGAAAAATTAAATGATTTTGAAAAGGTTTTGATGAGGCGCTTGTTTGTATCGGGCGACGAGGTAAAAACATCGTCTTTGAAAAAAGATTTTTATGTGACTTTTGAGAGTCTCGAGGAAGAAATGTTTAAGGATCTTGTGAAAAAGGGATATTATGTAAAGAATCCGAAGAATCAAAGGGCACTGCTCGCGGTTTTAGGAATGATGGCGTTATTCACAGGAAATATTATTCTGGCGATCGTTTTGTTTTGGCTGGGCAAAAAGCTTATTGGTAGAACGAAGTTAGGAGACGAGGTGGACTTTAGAATAGACGGGCTCAAGCTTTTTCTTAAGGGTATGGACAGGAATTATAAATGGCAGGCAGAAAAATTTTATACAGTTGAGCAAATGATTCCATATGCGGTGTCACTAGGATATATTGAGAAATTCATGGGGCAGATGAAAATCTTAAAGCCTGACTATAATCCAACATGGTACAGTGGATATTTGGGAAGTTTTTATGGCTCGTATGCCGGGTTTTACTCTTCTATGTCATCAAGCGTTACGACCTCAGCATCTTCATCATCGAGTGGTTCGTCGGGCGGATCATCGGGTGGAGGAGGCGGCGGCGGAGGAGGGGGAAGTTGGTAAAAACCCCATGAATAAAAAAGTTCTCGCCATCGTTTTCTTAACGGTAGTAACTTTTCTTTTTCTTTTCCTGTTTAGAAATAAGTCGGTCACTAAGTTTATTTCTCAAACAGATTTTACAGAAGATAATATGGGAGGAGAGACAAGCGGGGAAAGCGATCTTTCAATAGAAGTCTTAAGAAAAGGAGACTATCCGGGATCGGATTTGGTAATTGAGCAAACTTTAAGTGAGGGGAGCAATTACGATCGGTATATCGTCTCATATAGATCAGAAGGCCTTAATATCTATGCATTACTTACGGTCCCGCAGGCAGAAGTGCCGATAGGTGGATTTCCGACAATTGTGTTTAACCACGGATATATCCCACCCGCAGAGTATTCCACAACAGAGAGATATGTCGCATATCAGGACGGGCTTGCCAGGAACGGTTATGTCACTTTCAAATCTGATTATAGAGGACACGGAAATTCAGAAGGGGAGCCTACCGGTGCGTATGGATCGAATGGCTATACGATTGACGTATTGAACGCTGTCGCGTCAGTAAAACGATACCCAGATGTGAATCCCGAAAAAATAGGAATGTGGGGGCATTCATTGGGAGGCTTTATAACTCTTCGCAGCATGGTAGTTTCAAAAGATATAAAAGCAGGAGTGATTTGGGCAGGAGTCGTGGGATCATATCCTGATCTTATTAACAATTGGAGACGGGGGAGCGCTACTAGGGTGCCATTGCCTTCGGGAGCCAGAAGATGGAGACAGGTGCTTCAGGATCAATTCGGTACTCCTGAAAGTAATCCGACTTTCTGGAATTCAATTTCTGCCAACGCCTATCTTAAGGATATTTCAGGACCGCTTCAGCTCCATCATGGTACCGCGGACACTTCGGTCCCCGTTGAGTTTTCGGAAAAACTTGAAAAGCAAATGAAAGACGCAGGAAAAGAAGCAGAACTGTTTGTTTACCAGGGAGATGATCATAATCTGGCAAGTAATTTTTCAACAGCAATCAACCGGTCCGTTGAGTTCTTCGACAAATACCTTAAGTAGATTCTAAAAGAGCCTGCGCTTCTGCCAGATTCCCATTGTAGAAAACTGCTTTTTCAAACTCCGCCCGGACGAGGGCAGTTTTTCCCTGTTTTTGATAAATTTTACCCCGCAGTATATAAAGTTCTGAAAACGCGCGGTTATAATTGTTTAAAACTTTGTTTGTTATTTCAAAAACTCTGTCATAGTTTCCCAATTCGAAATAAGCCTGGATTGGCTCTATTTGATACCAGAGAGTTCTGAAAGGGAGTAGATTTTCTACTTTTTCAAATTCCTCGACAGACCTTCTATAATCCCCGACATTAAAAAGAGCCACTGATAAATTAAATCTTGCGTATATATCGTTACTATCACTTCTTAACTGGTTTTCTGAATTTTTTACAGCGTCCTGCCATGCAACTTTCACGTCTGTATATTCTCCCAGAATCGCGTTTGCAATTTGAACCCTGTCTTTTGGCACCAAAACCAGATATTCATAATTAAATTTTTTCCAGATTTCATTAAAGTCTGAATATGAATACTCAAGATTTTTGTTTTGCAGGGAGTCGTCCTGAATAAAAATTCCTAGGGTCTCATCGTATCCTTTTATAACTCTATAATGCCCGATATCCTCATTTGGCTTTGTCCAGGTCCGGGCAATAACCGGCATGTCATTTGCAATAAACTTCTTAATTAAATCCGGATTTCCCATGGGTCTATGAATTGGAGTAAAACCGTATTCTTTTGATTTTTCAGCCATTTCTTCAAGCGTTACAGACTTGTCGTCGTTATCTCCGCTTGGGACTTGGTAGGGTCTTAATGCTTGCCCTAAAGTCGCCTGCGATTCAGTTATTCCATAAAAACGAAGCGCCATGGAAAAGGCTGCCGGACCGCAGTTATTAAAAGTTTGGAAAATGTGATAATCGGTAGGAAGTATCTTTTGAGGAGGAATTGCAGGTAGGGCGTAAGGGGTGGGGGTAGGTAAGGTTGAAGGATTAATGATTGACGATGATGGATTATTGATTAGCGTCTGTTTAAAAGACAATAAAAACAACGAGACTGCGGCAATTGAGAGAACAGTTATTATCAGAAGTAGACGGACGCGTGTTAGTCTTGTTTTCATATGAGCCTTAATTTTACAGCATCTTTATAAAAGTAGAAAGCAAAAGCTCATTAAACGTCTGATATAATTAGTCTTCATGGATTTGTCCTTACCTGAGAACCACCCAATTCAAAAAATAAATAAAAAAAGGAGAGTTCTCGTTCTTTTATGCGCGTTTATTGGCTTAAACGCTATTGTATTCGGAGCTTTTTATTTTTCCGTTAAAAGCCAAAAAGTTGAAAATAACGCTGATCTGTACTCAAATACCAAAACCCAAATTTCTCAAGCTCCTTTTGCGGAAATGACGATCCCATACCTTCGAAGCCGGTCTTATGAGAGTTCTCTTTCGCAGCTAAATCAGGCTACAGAGACCTCCAACTACATTGGATATCTCACAAGTTACCAATCCGACGGATTCAAGGTAAAAGGATACCTAACTATTCCAAAAGGGGTGATGCCTTCGGGAGGATGGCCGGCAATAGTTTTTGTTCACGGATACATTCCGCCCGCAAGCTACCGGACTTTGGAAAATTACGCAACACACGTAGATTTCCTGGCAAAAAACGGCTTTGTTGTTTTTAAAATAGACCTTCGCGGCCACGGACAATCTGAAGGTGAACCTGGCGGCGGGTATTATTCAGGAGATTATATTATAGATACGCTTAATGCCAAAGCCGCGCTTGAGAGTTCGGATTATGTCCACCCCGATCGGATAGGGCTTTGGGGGCACTCAATGGCGGGGAATGTTGTATCGCGCGCTATGGCAGCATCTCCCAGCGAGGTTAAGGCAATTGCCATCTGGTCAGGCGCAGTCTATACGTATGAAGACTTTTCAGAATTTAGCATCGAGGACAATTCATACCAGCCTCCTCCGTCCGATTCGCCAGCTAGAGCAAGAAGAAATGAGATGTTTGAGATTTACGGACAATTTGATCCAAATTCCTCCTTTTGGAAGCAAGTTCCTATGACAAATTATCTCTCAGATATTAAAGGCGCAATTTCCTTGAATCACGCAAGGGATGATAGCGTGGTGGATATTGTCTACAGCAGAAACCTCGCGGAAATTCTTGAGAAAAATTCTATCCGTCACGAGCTAAATGAATACGCCGGCGGAGGACACAATATAACAGGGTCGTATTTTACCCAAGCAATACAAAATACCGTCGATTTCTTCAAAAGAGAACTCTAACCCTCCCGGGATTGACAAGAGGCAAACGGAAGTATATATTCTTCGTAATAGATATCTAGTATGAAAGCCTCAGATATCATGCAGAAAAAGGTCGACTACGTGACGCCAAAGACTTCTCTTCGTCAAGCATCAAAAATAATTTTTGGTAAATTACATATGGGGCTACCGGTTGTTGCGCTAAAAAGCAGAAAACTTGTTGGTTTTATAACAGACCAAGATATCCTTTCACAATGTTTTCCCACTATGAAAGAGTATGTTGAAGATACTGTGCATTCTCGAGATTTTTCGGCAATGGAAAAAAATCTTAAACATATAATGAATTTAAAAGTCAAAGACGTAATGAGCAAGCAAGTCATTTATGTAAAAAAAGATGATCCACTGTTGAAAATAGAATCAATTATGAAGCTAAGAGATATTGCTCGTCTTCCTGTAGTCGATGAGAAAAAAAAGCTTATTGGTATACTTACTAAGCGGGATATCTTCCGAGCATTGGTAGGAAAATATTTCTAAAGCAGCAAAACCTCAAGAATAGTCCGCAATCCCGCTGATAGTGCCGATGGTAGTTTCCATACGGCATCCCGCACGAATGGCATTCATCGGGATTTTCAGACGGGATCCTCGATGACAGCGATCAATCGGGATTGACACGAGGCAAAAAGAGCAATTGCTTTTGCTATACTGCAGATATGTTATCAAATATTAGGGTTCTTACCTGGTTTAATTTTTTCTCGGACTTTAAACTCTATGCTCCTTTTGCAATTATATATTTTGCACAAGTCTCCGGCTCATTTGCTTTAGGAATGGCGATTTTTTCAATAGCTAGAATAGCATCAGCAGTATTTGAGATTCCGACAGGAATTTTTTCCGATCGGATCGGCAGAAAGAAAACAGTAATACTTGGAGCATCTTCTGCGATTTTATTTATAATTATTTATGCGATAGGGCATTCTTTTTGGTTTTTGGTGATCGGAGCGATTTTTGAAGGATTATCAATCTCTTTCTACAGCGGAAATAATAACGCGCTTCTTCACGATACACTAAAAGAGGAAAATCAAACGGAAAAGTATGCAGACTATCTGGGAAAAATTAGCAAAATGTTTCCTGCCGGCTTAGCTATATCCGCAGTGCTGGGAGGGCTGTTCTCAGTTTGGTCGTTGTCGATAGTTGTTTGGCTCTCCGTAATCCCTCAAACATTTTGTCTGCTCCTGGCATTTTTCATAAAAGAGCCAACAACTATTTCTAGAATGAGCGGTAATATTTATCGCAATTTAAAGGAGGCTTACTTTCAATTTACCAGAAATAGAAAATTAAAATACTTGAGTCTTGCTTCAATTGTAAGCGATGGGTTAGGCGAAGCGGGATTTCTTTTTCAGTCTGCATTCTATAATACGGTCTGGCCCCTCTGGGCGATTCCTATTGCCAAAACCATATCATATATCGGATCAACTGCTGGTTTTCATTACGCGGGAAGGGTGATCAGAAGGTTCAATATTTTTAAGGTTTTAATTGTTGGGAATCTATATACCAGAGGATTATACTTATTAGCTACTGGTATCCCTACTGTTTTATCCCCCCTACTGCTGTCCCTCTCGTCACTCTTTTACGGATCGGCAATGGTAGGAAGAGGTTCTCTTATGCAGAAAGAATATAGCGATGAGAGAAGGGCTACGATGGCTTCTTTAAACGCATTCGCAGGGAGCATTTTCTTCGCAGTTGTAGCTATTATTTTGGGGTTTGTTGCTGACTTTCTAACCCCTGCAAAAGCACTTTTCTTTCTTCAGTTTTTTCACTTAACAGCCATCTTTTTCTACTGGAAGCTTTTCAAATTCCACAAGCCTTAACTATTTAGGATTTCGAAAATTTTGTTTCTGGATTTTTCACCCGAGACTAAAATTACATCCGGCCGTTTGACTTCGAAATATTTGGCTAAAGTGTTAATAATTGCATTATTCGCGCGTCCATCAATCGGTGGTTCACTTACATAAACGTGAAAGGTATCGAGCAAATCTTTTTCAATTCTCTCATTCTTGGCATTCGGATGCGCAATAACATAAACTCTCATGTTCATATTCTATCAAAACATAGCATCCGTAATTGACATGGGGCAAAAAGGGGAGTACACTCAGCGCGCAAGTTTTAGGAAGCTATGAATTATAAAACTACGACGGTGACACTTCTAGTTATATTGGGAGTAGTTTTTGGCTCACTTGGAACTTATTTTTTTCTAAACCGTGAGCAGGGGGGAACTTCTCTTACACCTACCCCAAGCACAAAAGATCAAGTACAGACCCCAAGTCCTACCGAAGCAGCAACCGAAAGTTCGGAGGATATTATTAAAGAATTAACACCAGTTTTAGATCCCGATAATAATCCCAATTTTTTTGCAACAGTAGAAGTGAGAGAAGGTAATTACGCACAAGGTACTGCAAGTTTTGGCGGGGGCGGATACGGCTGGTATGCTGTAAAACAGAATGGAAAGTGGGAGGTTATTCTTAAAACACAAAACGAACCGCCGTGCTCAACTATGGAGCAATACGGTTTCCCCGAGAGCGTTTATAAAACCTGCCATTAAAGCCTCTAGATTCCCAAAAAGATCTTATCCCGCAATTGACAAGAGGTAAAAAGGGGATTAACCCCTGCGGACATTTCTGTTATCAAAATGTGCTTTTTTCAACTTCTGAGCAAACCCTCGGACTGCATCTTCTCTTATTCCGACTAAGGATTCAAAAGCGCTGGCCCAAGCCTGTGCTACATGCTCAAAACCAAAACGTGCTCCTTCTTTCGCTTCCTTTAATCTCCGTGTTAAATCTACGAAAGTAACACCATCTCTTAAAACCGCAACTGCTTCCAGTTCGGATGGAGTGAGACCGGCTAGCAACGCGTGTTCAGCAAGCTCATAGTAAGGTCTGTAGTATCTTCCGATTGCTTCCAGATCCCCCTCTGGAGGTTTTGCTACTATCCGAACAGGAGGGTCTATAGCAGTTGTCTCTGTTGTTTCTCCCTCTGGGCCTATCTGTGTCATATTTGTGGGAATTATACTATTGGTTAGAATTAAAATCAATTGACAAGAGGCAAAAAGAATAGTAAATTCAAGGCACGCGTGATAAATCGGGATATTTTATTTAAAAGCGAAAGAGAGAAAATTTCCCGTGTGAGAAGAGCTATAATTCCTCATCAGATTTACAGTAAGGATAAGGAGAAAATTGTAGCTCTTGCTAATGCCTCGGACTCAATTCTTTTCCAAGCCACAACTGTTTTTCCTTTTACCTTTTTTCCGGACTCAATTATTATAGATAAAACAAAAGTAACAATAATAGAACGCTTATTTTTTTTCCATCAGAATACTACAAGCTATGCGATAGAGGATATTTTAAATGTTGAGGTAGGTTCCGGTTTGCTTTTTTCGATTTTAACTTGCCTAACACGTTACGATAATAAGAAAGCTTTTAGCCTTCGTTATCTTAAAAACGGTGATGCAATATTTGCGAAAAAACTTCTTCAGGGACTTATTATTGCCAAACGTGAAGGCGTACACATAGAAGAACTATCAAAAGAAGAAATCATGACCCATGGTGAAGTAATTGGAAAAGGAGAAAGGGAAGAGTAACAGCTTCTGCTATAATTCCAGAATGTCAATTGAGAGAGGGAATGGTTCTGGAAGTTTAGACGACATGGAGCCTACCGTCATTGGAGAGAATATTAATCTACCCGTAGGCGAGGTGGTAATTCAAATGCGCCAAGAGGATGCACTAGAAGTTTTTGCCGATCAGGACTTAATACAAAATCATCCTCATCTTGGAAAAGCGGTAAATACATTTCATGAAGCTGGTCAAGAGGTTTGGGGTCAATTCAATGCCCACAAGGGTGGGATAGTTCTTACAGCCGTTGGTATTGCTGGAGTGGTCGGAATCGGTATTTTAATAAGGAGAAGAAAGACAGATAAAAATCCCTCGCATTCTAGTTGACTCACCCCTCAACTCACTATTTCTCTTATGCCTCAATTGAGCTAAATTAGAAGCGCCGTTTACTCAGGATATCCTCGAAAAACTCAAATCCGTAATGGAAGCCTAACTTCTGTTTACACTGAGCTAAACACGATGAGGGAAGTGCTATAATTAGTCCCAAATGACCTTAGTAAGTCTTCGGAAAGAAATAAAAAATCTAACTGATAAAGAAAAAGGGGCTTTTCTTCAGAGATTTTTCCGTACAGGCCCTGGAGAATACGGGGAGGGGGATATATTTGTTGGGCTTACAGTTCCTCAGTCAAGAAGTTTAGCTCTGAAATATAGAGATTTATCTTTTTTGGAAATCCTGGAGCTTTTAAAATCAAAAATCCACGAAGAACGTCTCATTGCACTTCTTATTTTGGTTTACCGCTTTCAAAAACAGCCAGAGGACCAGAGGAAAATTTACGAATTTTATCTCAAGCACACAAAATATATTAACAATTGGGATTTGGTCGATTTGTCCTCGCACAAGATAATAGGCGAGTATTTACTGGATAAACCAAAAGATATTCTCTTTAAACTTGCCCGCTCCGAAAGTCTTTGGGAGAAAAGAATTTCTTTAATTTCTACATTTGCCTTCATTAGGGATGGTAAGTTGGATATTTCCTTAGAGCTTGCAGACATTTTAGTAAATGATAAGCATGATCTAATCCAAAAAGCCTTAGGGTGGATGCTAAGGGAAATTGGGAAGAAAGATCTGGCTGCAGAAGAAAAATTCCTGAGAAAACATTATAGACAAATGGGCAGAACCGCTCTTCGCTACGCCATAGAAAAATTCCCCGAAGAAAAAAGACTTAAATACCTCCACGGAGAAATTTAATCAGCCTTTATGCTGAGTTTGTCGAAGTATTGACACCGCGGGAAAAGGAGAGTGATATAATCTTTTTATGATTATCACCAAAGCCGAGCCATTTTCAAAAGAAGAAATAAAAAAGCTACAGGAGAAATTTGATACATATATTAAAACGGTAATTGACGTAGGGAAAAGGATATGCTCGGCCGGTGTTGACCGCCATTTCGAAGCTGAAAGAATTCTTCTTGAACAAGGATCAAGCCAATCAGATCTCTGGGGCGGAGGGGTTGATTTGGAATCAAAAACTATCGATGGGAATTCTTTTATTAACATTAGACCGCAGGACGGGAATTTGAGTAATGAAATTCAGGATGCTAATATAAGAAAAGAGTTTGAAAAACTCACAAAATATTTTTTTAAGGAAATTTATGAGTAGTCAAAATAAGCAATGTCTAGCGGCGCTTGCGATGGATCTAAAACGGGTAGCATTGGGGTATTACCACGGATCAAACAAGACAGCGGAGAGGTTTTTTGATGAGGCGCTTGAAAGAAGAAGAGAGATTGAATTGTCCGGCGTTAAGCCTTACGTCAGAAAACTTTTGCTCAAACTAGATTCAATTAAAAAAGAAAAAGATGTTTCACGAAGAGCCGAAGACGCACTGATGTATAGCACTCTTTTTCAAAACGCCGCACTCTCCAACTAACCAGCCTTTATCCTGAGCGTGCCGAAGGATTGACACCGCGGAAGAGTTTTCCCTTGCCCCTCGTAGCCTTACCTTGAAACTCGAAGCCTTGGTGTAGTCTTCGGCGAAGTGGGGTGCTTGCCCTGAGCCCTTGTGGTGAGCTTGTCGAACTACAGTCGAAGGGCTATAATTAGCCTCATGAACTTAAGTATAGGGATAGTGGGATTACCCAACGTTGGAAAATCCACACTTTTTAATGCGCTTTTGAAAAAACAGCAGGCTTTGGTGGCAAATTATCCCTTTGCGACAATTGAGCCAAATGTTGGTGTTGTTGCCGTTCCGGACGACAGACTTATAAAGCTTCAAGAGATAACTATGGAGTCAATCCCTTCGACTTCGCTCAGGGTCTCACCGCCACCAATTATTCCGGCGACGGTTCGATTCGTAGACATCGCAGGGTTAGTAAAAGGGGCAAGCGAGGGCGCAGGACTTGGAAATAAATTCTTATCCCACATCCGCGAAGTTTCTGTTATAGCACATGTTGTAAGGGCATTCGAGAATCCTGATGTATTGTGGTATCAAGATGAAAAAGAGGCCCGCCTGCCAGCGCCTGAGCGCAGCGATGGCGAGCAGGGAAGCGTTGGTGTTAGGGAAGATTACGAAACAGTTAATACCGAGTTAGCACTTGCGGATTTGCAATCTTTGCAGAATCAGGAATCAAGAATCAAGAATAATGATCCGAAAAAAGCGATACTTCAAAAATTAATAACAGAGATGAATAAAGAAATTTCTGCAAGAAAAATAGACTTAACTGGCGAGGAAAAAGAAGCTATTCGAGACCTTTTTTTACTCACTGCGAAGTCCGAAATAATCGTTCTCAATGTAGAAGAACTGGACTACAAATCCGAGAAAATTCAGTCCATAACTGAACAATACTCAAAACTTTTAGAAGTTAGCAGTCAGAAGTTAGTAGTTATCTCAGCCAAGATCGAGTCTGAGCTTGCCAGTTTGTCAGACGAGGAGCAAAAAGAATATCTTAGAGATTTAGGACTTGAGAAATCGGGACTTGAGCGACTTATTCAAAAAGCATATGAGGAATTAGGCCTTATTTCTTTTCTAACTTGCGGGGAAAAAGAAGTAAAAGCATGGACAGTTCGATTCGGTTCCACCTCGCTCACTGCCGCAGGAGAGATTCATACTGATTTTACGCGCAAATTTATAAAAGCAGAAGTCGTGTCCTACGCGGATTTTGTTGAGTTTGGCGGATGGAAAGGCAGCCGTGAACACGGACGTGCAAGACTTGAAGGCCGCGAATATGTTGTTCGTGATGGAGACATCATTGAGTTCAAAATAGGTACATGACACATTTCGGGGTCCTGCTTGCTTAAAAATTGCGCTGAGCTCGCTTTTGAGTTTTAAGACTGCTCGCATCGAAATTTTCATCTATTTTAGAACCCCGCTCATATCCATATTGAAAGTGCCGCTCGCTTTAAGTTTTTATCTAACTCCAAGCTTACTCCCCGCTCGCTAAGTGAACGCCTTTTTAAATGTTTGGCTTTAAAACAAAAATTAACCACAACGGCGTTCAGTTGCATTTCAAATGGACATTTCGCGTGTTTATATTTAATATCTTATATTTAACACTTAATTTATTCATCAGGTATAGTCTCGAAAATTCCAAAGACTCGCATTCTCTAACTCATAATTCATGATTCATGATTCATAGTTTACTATTTGATATTTGCTATGTTTCTATGCTAGGATTAGTGGACTTAATATGAGGAAATACGATTTGGTTCTGGTTTTAAGAACTTCTTTAAAAGAAGCTGATAGAAAAAAGATTTTATCAGGGGTTAAAGACAGTCTTAAGGACGCAAAAATATCAAAAGAAGAAGATTGGGGTCAAAAACCCTTGTCCTATCCCATAAAAAGGGAAGTGTCCGGTTTTTATGTGAATATAGATATTGAGTCAGAAAACGCACTTCCTTCGGATTTTGAAAAAAGAATTACTTCCCAAGACAGTGTTTTGAGACATATTTTGATAAGGGGAAATTAATATGCCAAGAAGTTTGAACAGAGTACAGTTAATCGGGAATTTAACCCGAGACCCGGAGCTTCGCTACACTCCGCAGGGGACTGCTGTCTGTTCTTTTGGTATAGCTACCAATCGTTCCTGGACAACTGACTCAGGTGAGAAGAAAGAAGATGCAGAGTTTCATAAAATTGTTGCCTGGAATAAGTTGGCAGAGCTTTGTAGTCAATTTCTTGTAAAAGGAAGAAAGGTCTTTGTTGAGGGAAGGCTTTCTACCAGAAGCTGGAATGCGCAAGACGGAACACAAAAAACAACGACTGAGATAATAATCTCAGACATGATACTTTTGGACAGCAGGGGCGCAAGAAAAGCTGAGGAATCAGAAGAATCAGAAGAAAAAGAAGAAGCGCAGGAAGCACCAGAAAAAGAAACCAAACCCTCTGCCGCTAAACCTGCCCGTCCGGCAGGCGGGGCTAAAGAGGGCAAGGGAGGAAAGCCTGTAAAAAAAGAGCCGGCCGAGGAAGTTGCCCCCGATGACATACCTTTTTAACTCATGCCAAAATCCAAAAAAACCCATAAACCAAGAAGAATAAAAACAGCTCCTAAGAAGTGTTATTTCTGCGAAGAAAAAAGGACCCCTTCTTTTAAGGAGGTTTCTTATCTTCAAAGATTTATTACCGAAAGAGGAAAAATAATTTCAAGATCCCGAACAGGACTTTGCTCCAAGCACCAAAACGGACTTGCGAGAAATATTAAGTACGCAAGGCATTTAGCATTACTGCCTTTTGTTGCCAATTAATTTAAAATGACATCTCTGCCAATACTACTTCCGGATGGCTTCCAAATAAAAGTAAAGAGTGGAGAAAAAGTATCCGCAGGACAGGTACTGGCTGAAAGTGAAAAGAGCCTGGCAGTATCTGTAAGTCTGGGTCCTAATCTAGGCATAAAAAAAAATAAAGTGAAAAAATATCTCAAAAAGTACCCAGGGGATTCGGTATCGGCTGGAGAAGTAATTGCTGAGGTAAAAGGAGTTTTTGGTAAAAAGACAGTAACAAGTAAAATCTCAGGAATTGTATCGAAATTTGATGAAGAGGCAGGAGAGTTTTATATATTGGCAAGTTCTTCTCAGTCCCAAACAATCCACTCGCCGGTGGACGGAGTGGTAGAGGAAGTAGACGACCGGAAAATAACAGTAAAAACGGAAAGAGAATCAATTCTTGGGATCAATTCATCAGGGGATATAGCAGAAGGAGAAGTTATATCTGCAGGGGAGAAGCTAGACTATCAGGAAATAAATAGCAAAATACGGGGAAAAATTCTTCTGGCAGGAGGAGTAGACAGGGATACCCTTGCCAAGGCAATAGGTATGGGCGCAATAGGAGTTATAGTTCGTGATGTTCCCGACTCAGTGCTTGAGACCTTTTCAGAGAGAAAAATTCCAACACCTGTTATAAAAATAAAAGGAGAGGATATTTCTAAATTTGAAAGCGGACAGAAAGTTATCCTCGATGCCTCAAAAAAGCTAATAGTTAAGCTATGAACGGAGAAAAAAAACTAATTAGATTTCAGACGGTTATTTTAGTGTTGATAGCTCTTCTTGTGGGCTATTACATAGGTGTTACCAGGATTAATTTAGCATGGAAGAATTATAAACCCGTAATAATCGTTCAAAGCAAAGAGCCTCCCCCGGCTTTAACAAGCATTGACTTTGCCCCTTTCTGGATAGTCTGGCAAAAACTTGAGGCAGAATACTATGATAAGTCAAAACTCGATGCGCAAAAAATGCTTATCGGTGCGATAGGGGGAATGGTGGGAAGCATAGGAGATCCATTTACTTCCTATTTCCCGCCCCAGCAAAATGAAGACTTTAAATCAGGGCTTGCCGGACAATTCCAGGGTATAGGCGCGGAGCTCGGAACAGAGGAAGACAGGATAATTGTTGTAGCTCCCCTGAAAGGAAGTCCTGCGCTTAATGCCGGAGTTAGACCCGGGGATACGATACTTGAAGTAGATGGGAAAAGTACTTTCAAGTGGAGCCTGTCTCAGGCTGTAGAAAAAATAAGAGGGCCGAAGGGGACAGGAGTTGTTTTAACTGTTCTTCATAAAGACGCTAAGGAAACGACCAAAATTAAAATAGTACGCGACGTAATAACTGTGGAGAGCACAGAGTCCTGGGTTAAAAAAGTCGGGGATATAGACTCAGTCAAACTCCCAAGCGCAAAAGACAAGAAAATTGCCTATATAAGCCTGTCTCAATTCGGGGATAATACCAATAAGGAATGGCTTTCGGCGGTTAATAAAATAACTCTTGAAACAAACGGAGGAAAATCCGTAGAAGGCTTGATCCTTGATCTTCGAAATAACCCGGGTGGATATCTTTCTGATGCGGCATTTATTTCGTCTGAATTCCTAAAGCAGGACTCGGTAGTAGTAATTGAAGAAGAGGGGAATGGAAAAAAGACAATTCTGCGTGCAGAAAGAAAAGGCCTTCTTCAGGAAATTCCCCTAATAGTTCTTATTAATAAAGGATCTGCGAGTGCATCTGAAATTGTGGCTGGTGCTTTAAGAGACCATGGAAGAGCCACTCTTCTTGGTGAGAATTCATTTGGAAAGGGTACTGTCCAGCAGGCAGAAGATCTAGGCGACGGGGCGGGTCTCCATATAACTATAGCTAAATGGTTAACGCCTAATGAAGAGTGGATAAACGTCGTCGGGCTTAAGCCTGATATTGAAGTTAAACCCGATGAAAAAGACTTAAAGCACGATGCCGTGCTTGAAAAGGCGATAGAAGAGCTGTTAAAATAACCCCATACCCCAAAGCCTTAACATCAATGTCTAAAATGCAAAGAAATATTCCCCTTAAAGATTTTAGTAACTACAAAATAGGCGGTCCAGCATCTTTTTTTCTAGAGGTAAAATCTGTAGAAGATTTAAAGCAAGGCTTATCGGAATTTTACGGCATGTTTCCAAATGGCGAGAGCAGGCCTGAAGTGTTCATTCTGGGTTCGGGAACAAATGTTTTAATAGACGATAAAGGATTTTCCGGACTTGTTTTGCGAAACTTAATATCGCATTTAAAGTTAATTGATGGGGTTAATGTAGAGGCGGGGTCGGGCACTTCTTTCAAAGATCTCGTTGATTTTTGTATTGAGAATTCTCTGTCCGGGCTTGAGTGGGCCGGCGGACTTCCAGGAACAGTGGGCGGTGCAACTCGCGGAAATGCCGGGGCATTTAAGGGGGAGACGAAAGATAGTATTAAATCGGTAGAAAGCGTGGATCTTAAAACGCTTGAGAAAAAGACAAGAGCAGCAGGTGAGTGTAATTTCGGATACAGAACGAGCATATTCAAAAAAGGGGAAGGGGAGAGGGAGATGATAGTGAGTGCAGTATTTGAATTCAAGCGAGGAGACAGGGAAGAGATAAGAAGCGCGACTTACGAAAAAACCTCCTACAGGAACAAGAAGCATCCCCTTGACTATCCAAATATAGGAAGTACGTTTAAAAATATTCCTTACGACACTATTCCGGATCAGTTTAGGGAGGAATTTAAAGCCTATATAAAAGACGACCCTTTTCCCATAGTTCCCGTTGCAAAACTTTTGGCTCTGTCTGGCCTTAAGGGAAGAGAAGCGGGCGGAGCGCAGATTTCAGAAAAGCATCCTAATTTTATAGTAAATAAAGGGAGTGCTTCGTCAAATGACGTTAGGTCTTTAATACAGACGGCAAAAGATGTAATAAAGAAAAATTACCTTATTGATCTTGAAGAAGAAATTTATTACCTCCCGCCTGCCATGCAAGTTTGAAACTTTTGCAGAAAATCTTGTGTAAGGCCATTGCGGGCAGGCCCGCCTGCATCGCTTGCGTGAAGCATTGCGGGCAGGGTAATATATAATTGTGGGTAATATTTATACGGAGCTTACTCTAATCATTGTTTTGGCAGCGGCTCTTTCCATTTTTTTCAGATTCCTCAGACAGCCCCCAGTTCTTGCCTATATATTAGCAGGAGTAATACTCGGTCCCTTAGGGGTAATTCATCTCCAAGGGAAGGAAGTAATAACGTCTCTTGCTGAGATAGGAATAACGCTTCTTCTTTTCATGCTGGGGCTTGAACTCAGATTTTCAGAACTCCGCTCTGTGGGAAAAATTTCTATTATCACAGGAGTTGCGCAAATCCTTTTCACGTCGGTAGTAGGATATGCTCTATCCGTTTTCTTAGGTTTTTCTTCGATAGCCGCATTGTACATAAGCATTGCTTTAACATTCTCAAGCACTATTATAATTGTTAAACTTTTATCGGATAAAAAGGACCTAAGCAGCCTGTATGGAAAAATATCCGTAGGATTCTTACTGGTTCAGGATTTTGTTGCCATAATTGCTTTAATTCTTCTCTCAGGATTTACAGGCGGAGGATCGCTATCACTATTTGAGTTTTTTACAATAGTTCTTAAAGCAGTTGTGCTTTTCGGATGGGTGATACTTTTAAGCTGGCATTTCCTCCCTTATTTTATAAACAAAATTTCACATTCTCCAGAAACACTTTTTCTTTTTAGTATTGCCTGGGCTTTTGGACTTTCAGCCTTGGTGACTTCTCCCTTGATTGGGTTTTCTATTGAGATAGGAGGTTTCTTAGCAGGACTTGCCCTAGCTAACTCTGTCGAAAGTTATCAGATAATCTCAAGAGTTCGGCCTCTTAGAGATTTTTTCATCACAATATTTTTTGTAACATTGGGGACAAGGCTTCTTATTTCAGATTTCTCAGAAATTTTAATCCCGGGAATTATTTTGTCGGCATTTGTTCTAATAGGTAACCCTATTATAGTTATGGTAATTATGGGACTTCTAGGTTATAGAAAAAGAACAGGTTTTATGGCGGGGCTTACTGTAGCTCAAATCTCGGAATTTTCACTCATTCTAATGTTCATGGGAAATAGGATAGGGCATGTATCCGATCAAGCTGTATCGCTTGTGACTTTTGTGGGAGCAGTGACTTTTGTTATCTCAACGTACATGATCTTAAACAATAACTATTTATATAAAATTCTATCTCCTTTTCTTGATATTTTTGAAAGAAGTAACATAAGGGAAAAAAGAATTACAGGCGAGAAAATTCGCGACCATGTAGTTTTGATAGGCGTTAGAAGGATGGGAGAAAGCATTTTGGAAGCTTTAAAAAAGGACGAAAAAACAAAAATAGTTGCCGTAGACTTTAACCCCGATATAGTAGAGACTCTAAAAGAAGATGGAGTCATTTCGTTCTACGGGGACATCGCAGATGAGGAGATTCAAAAGCTTGCTCAAATTGATAAGGCAAAGCTTATTATTTCAACGATCTCGGACTTGGAGGATAATCTACTTCTTTTAAAAAGTATTAAGAATCTTAAGAAAAAACCAAAAGTGGTTCTATTGGCTTTAGAAAAACATGAGGCAAGAGAGCTTTATAAAGAAGGAGCAGACTACGTGGTTATTCCGCATATTGCCGGAGGCCACCATCTGGCAAAAATTTTAGTCGATGAGAACCACATGGAGTTAATTGAAAAATATAGACAGAAGGACATGAAAGATACCTTTTCCTAAATATGCTTACCAAACACCTTCATTTTAGATACAAAAACCTGGCGGTTCTTTTTATAAGTATAATATTGGCAATAGTTCTTTCTAGATTTCAGCCTCTCCACGAGTTTCTCTCGCACCTTGGAAGTTTTGGTTTATTGGGCGCGTTTTTAGGAGGAATGCTTTTTGTTTGGATATTTACTATGCCAACAGGACTTTTAATTCTTCTTACTTTAAATGAGACCATGCCTTCATTTGAGCTTTCGCTAATAGCAGCAATCGGAGCGTTAGTCGGAGACTTGACGATATTTAAGTTTGTAAAAGACGATCTATTAAAGGAAGTTGAAGAAATCTATAACCATTTTGGAGGAAATCATCTGACTCATATTCTGCACAGTAAGTATTTTCATTGGACACTTCCGGTTGTTGGAGCGTTAGTTATCGCGTCTCCATTGCCTGACGAAGTAGGGGTGAGTCTTATGGGAATTTCAAAGATGAAAACCTATAAATTTATGACAATTTCTTTTATATTAAATTTTGCGGGAATTTACCTTGTATTACTGGCTGAGGATGCTATCTGCGGTTTCTGCCATAACATTTTCTAATCCTTCTCCTTCCATAATCTCTTCCAGATTATGCCAGGATTTATTAATTCTGTGATCAGTTAATCTATCCTGGGGGAAATTATAGGTCCTTATCTTTTCTGACCGCATGCCCCGCCCCACCTGAGTAGCTTTGAGCGAAGATATTTCTCCATGTTTTCGCTCAACTTCTGCCTCCCAAAGCTTTGCGCGAAGCAGGTTCATCGCAATTTCCCGATTCTGTGATTGAGACCGCTCGGATTGAGAGGTTACTACGATTCCTGAGGGTTTATGTACTATTCTTACGGCTGTAGACACCTTGTTAACGTTTTGCCCTCCGTGTCCACCTGAGCGGAAAGCTGCAAATTCAACGTCGTCCGGGCTAACATGAAGGTCTACATCTTCAAGTTCGGGAAGTATGGAGATTGTAGCCGTAGACGTATGCACTCTTCCTCTTTTTTCAGTGGCGGGAATTCGCTGTACTCTGTGTACGCCTGCTTCGTATTTAAATGTTTTAAAAGGGGAGGGGCCTGAAATTCTGTAAACTGTTTCGTCAATTCTTTCTACCTTTAGTTTGCTTTTTTCAATAAACCTTAAATACATTCGTGTTAGATCTTCGGCCCAGATTTTTGCTTCATCTCCTCCAGCTGCTCCCTGTACTTCAAAAATTATGTCTCTGTCATCCAGCGACTCTTCCAAATCTTCGCCTGGCTTAGAGAAATTACCAAGTATCTGACCCTTTTGAAGCTCTAGGTTTTGGATTTCATACTTCGCCAAGTCTGCCATAGAGGGGTCAGAAAGGAGAGTTTTGGCTTCTTCAATTTTTTTGTCGAGGTCTTGAATTAAAGACTGTCTGTAGTCATCCATAGAGGATTTTTCTATCTACTTAATGCTTGATAGCATCTCCCGAAGAGTCTTGGGGCCATTGTCTCTTTGTGCTTGGTCAGCCTGCTTTTTAGCCTTTCTAACGACATAAGTTTTGGCTTTTACCTGTTTGTCCTGAAATTTTTGAATTCGTGACGCCGTATCGACGAATCTTTGCTCGCCTGTGTAGAAAGGATGACAGTTGGAGCAGAGCTCCACGTGAATTACTTCCCGGGTCGAACCGGTTGTAAATTTATTCCCGCAGACGCAAATTACTTGTGCTTCAGAGAAATATTGTGGGTGAATCGCCTGTTTCATAGTTAAATTATATCCTAAATTGAACCTAAAAACAAGAATGATTGCAATTTACCTATAAAATGCTATTATCCGTACGTATGCCTAAATCATCGTCTCCTGCCATAAAATATCTTATATTGGACAGCAATCAACTTATAAAGTTCTTTGAAAATTGGTTTTTAATAAGCAAGAATGAGGGGGAATTTAAAGATGCCGGAGAAAATCTTGAAACCCTTGAGGCTTTTGCTACTCTGATTAAAAAAGGAAAAGTACAGTTAATCTTGTCGGAAGCAGTAGTTCATGAATACAGAAGGATTAAGAAAGAAAAGCTAGAAGAGTTGGGTAAGACTTATGATTTTTACATTTCTAAGATTAAAGGAGACTCTCCTGCGACAACAGGGGCAAAACTCAAATTGCCAAATAGTGTAGTAAGAGAAATAGTCGGTAAATTATCTGAAAAACTAGCAGATGCGCAAGGGGAAATACAAAAGTCTGGGGACATAATTGAATCAATTCTCAATAATAAAGAAACCACTCCTATTATTAATTTGGATTCTGATATTTTAATCAGGGCATATCGTCGTGGACTCAAATCCCTAAAGCCATTTGACATGCATGTTAATCCCAAAAAGGATGACAAAGGTAGATATATACCGATTTACGATATTCAGCCTGACTGTATTATAATCGAGAGTGCAATCGTTTTCCTTCAAAGTAAAAAGGGATACGAGCTGTTTATCTGTACCGATGATTCTGATTATTTTACGAATTATGAAAAGAACGAAATTCACTCTGATATAAAAAAAGATCTAAATATCAACTCTTCATATACTTCAATCTCAGCATTTTTGAACGAGGTATTTGGTCATTCTTTCAAAATACCCGAATCTAAAGAGTTAGAGAGCATACCGGCTGCATCTGAACCTCCGCCCGAGGATGAAGGCGCCGCCGATACAGGTGTGGTTAGCAGTGATCAGTCTAAGAGAAGGGGAGAGTCTTAACATGAATACTTTTCTTATAACATACGAGCTATCCCTTCTAGGGAATTTCTCTGAAGCCAGTATTGAAAACAAAATTATGTCTTTTGGATATTGGGCTAGGCCTTTAAAAAACACTTGGTTAATAAAAACATCGTATGCTAAGGAGTACGTAATGGATAACATGCGACCTCATTTTAGTACTTCAGACAAATTGCTAATAATGAAAGTCAGCGATGAATGGATTTCCCTGAATCTACAGGACGAAGTTATAAACTGGATGAAAAGTGGTCTTTGACATAGTCAAGACTATCCAGTCAAGCAAAACGCAAGAATGATATAATTCTCCCATGGATTTTAAAAATAAGGTTGTTTTAGTAACGGGGGCTTCAAGTGGGATCGGTAGGGCAACAGCTATAGCCTTTGCAAAAGAAGGCGCTAAGGTAATTATTAACTTTAGATCTGATTCAAACGGTGCAAAAGAAGCTCTAGAAAAGTGCAATAAGCATTCGAAAGACAATATAGTTCTGCAAGCAGATGTGTCAGATGTAAACGATGTTTCTGAAATGTTGGATAAAATAAAGAAGCAATTTGGATCCCTCGATATACTGGTTAATAATGCTGGCATTTTTGATGAAAGCGATAGCCCGACCAACATCGAAGCATTTGACAATATTTATAAGAATAACTTTTTAAGTAGCGTGATTGTGACTAAATATGTCTTGGAGATAATGAAAGAAGGGCGAATAGTTAATGTATCCTCAATTCATGGAAGACTCGGTCATGGTAGGCCAACTGCTATAGCATATTCTGCCTTCAAAGCTGCTTTTGAAAACTACACAAAGAATCTTGCAAAGGAAGTCGCCCCAAAAATATTAGTTAATGCTATTGCTCCTGGGCGAGTTAATACGCCTCAATGGGGTAGTCCTGATAAAAAAGAGCAGGAGGAACTAGGTCGAGCCCATTTAATTAAGAGAATGATTCAGCCAGAGGAAATTGCAGATAGTATAGTTTTTCTCGCAAAAAGTGATGTCATATGCGGTGAAGTTTTAACAGTTGATGGCGGGATGAGTTTGGTGACCTTAGGTTAACATGAATATGAACTTAAGAAAGTTAATTAAAGAATACCTTCAAGAAGCCAAATTGATGCAGCTTGCAACATCAGTTAATGACCAGCCTTGGGTTTGTAGCGTTTGGTTCGCAGCAGATGATGAAATGAATATTTATTGGTTCTCTTCGATAACAAGAAAGCATTCGGAGGACATCATTAAAAATCCAAATGTTGCCGCTGCAATTATCATTCCTCAAACTCCCAAAGATACACCAAGGGGATTGCAACTAAAAGGAACGGCGCAAGTTTTGACTGATCAAAAAAACATTGATCACGCAACTTCGGTATATAAAGATAGAATTTTCCCCATCGAAACTATTGAAAAGTTAATGAAAGATCCTGAAACTCCCCATAAGTTCTACAAAATAATTCCAAGTCAGTTTGTTCTCTTTGATGGAGTGAATTTTCCAAATAAATGGAGACAAGAACTAAATTTATGAAGATGGCGATTTTTTACTTGACGTGTAAGGACGATTGGGAAGCAGATAGAATCTCAAAAGTCCTTATTGATAAAAAGTTAGTTATTTGTGCCAAGCAAGTTCCGGTCAACTCCAGCTACTTGTGGAAAGGGAAGAGGGAAAGTGCCAATGAGGTTTTGGTAATGTTTGAATCTGTGGAAGAAAACTTTGAAAAAGTAAATAAAGAAATTAAAAAGCTCCACAGCTACGAAACTTATGTTTTATACTCCACGTCCGTTAAGCAAACCACAAAAGAAGTTGAAAAATGGCTCGAGGACGAGTTATGAAATTACCTAGTCACGTAAAACCCATTCCTGGCTTCTTAAATTGGCTTTATCCCAAAGGGTTTACTCCATTTTTGTTAAATAAAATCTATCTTAATAACAGGATTCTCAGGGATTTAGAAACAGAAAATCCTAAACCGCATAGTGTTTCAATTCTCATTCACGAACAAGAACACTTGAAGCGTAGAGGTTTAACTCATTCTTTAAAGTATGCATTGCTTCCCAAGCATAGGCTTAAGGAAGAGCTAAGAGCTTACAAAAAACAATTTGTATATCTGAAGAGCAAGGGAGAAGAATACGACATTGAAAATGTTGCCAGGAAACTGTCGGGACCCTTTTATTTGTTTGCAGCAGATTATAAAAGAGCAAAGAAACTTCTGGAAGATCTCTGGCAACAGGCGTAGATTTCTGCTATAATTCCAACTCTTATGGCAGTTGAAGCAAAACGTGAGCATCTTTTTGGTTTAATAAAAGGCCGCACGAGAGATCTTTCTCCCCGTACTAGAGTAGTTCTTAGGAATCGTTGGGATGGTTACCATGAGGAAGAAGCAGCGGGATTTGCTGCGGAGAGAATAAGTGCGGTAGTTAACGGGTCCGCATCCGTTCGATTAAGAACAATTAAGCTAGCTGGATCAACTGATCATGGGGGAATTTTTAAATCAAGAGAAAGAGAGTTGCTAAGAAGACGAGACGTGAATTTAGCATCGGACTGGAGTATATTCGGAACGAGAACAGTAATTTCTTACAGACAGGAGGGTAGGCCAAGACCACGGATTGGGGAAAAGAGAGTCAGGAAAGATATAGAAGAGGAATGCGAGGGCGTTTTTGATACTGATAAGATTTCCGAGGCGCTTAGTTGGTCTAATAGAGTTGTGACTGGATCAGCTGCAGCAGACAAGTTCATACTCGGGCTTACTAGAAAAGAAGTTGTGGCATCCTTAGTGCAAGAAGAAAAACGTGAGAATTATGATCTAATGCTTCAGGTATTCGAATCTGTTCCAAGAAGCACAATCTTAAAGGGTGGCGGTATAGAATGGGTAGATGTTTGGCGAAATGCTAACGGCGAACGTTATGCGCGGGTTCATTTTAAAGATTCAAAGGCTAAAACAATGCGGTTTAAGCTCTCAGCTTATGAACCGGGTGGTAGTGCACCCGTCCTTCGGCAATAAAGATTCCAAGAAAAACCAGAGCCGCGCCGATTAAATAGGTAAATGTTATGGCTTCATGCAGCAGGGGGACTGCGATCACAATCGTAGCAATAGGATCAACATAGGTGAAAACGCCTACTTCAGATGCCTTTATGTATTTTATTCCATAGGCTAGGAAGAAATGAGCCAAGACAGCCGCGAGCACGATTCCGTAGATAAGTCCTATTGCTCCCTGTGTATTAATCGCAAATATGTCAAACTTTTCCGCTTCCCAGAGAGCCAAAGGCAGGAGAGGGAGAGAACCTATTAAAAACATCCAGAAAGTTACGGTTAGAGGATTATTTCGAACCATAATCTTTTTTAGACCAATCGCCTGAACTACACCGCAAAACGTTGCTATAAAAATAAAGAAGTTTCCTAGAATTCCATCCGTTGAGAACCCTCCTTCAAAGAAGGGACGAAGAATTATAGCCAGAACCCCAAAGAGACTTACAAGCGTTCCGAGAAGTACTTTAAGTCTTAGTTTTTCTTTGAGAAAAAGAACGGATGCTATTATGAGAAATATTGGGCCAGAAGATATTATTATTGGAGCGTTTATGCTAGGGGAGAGATTAAGGCCGAAGAAAAGAAGTGGAATCTGAATAGTGACTGAGAATATGGATACCAATACCAGAAGCGGAATGTCTTGACGGGATACTTTTAACGATTTTATTACGAAAGGCAGAATAATAAGCGCGCCAATAAAAAATCGAAGGAATGCAAAAGAGAAGGGAGGTATCACTTCCAAAGACCACTTATAGATTGGGAAAGACGCTCCCCAGATTACATTGGCGAGGATAAGGAATAGGACGGCAAGACGGATTTTACCAAGTTGTGAGTTCATCTATGAGCTCTTCGACGTTATCAAACTGTTTTTGTTTGCCGGTCTTCATGTTCTTCAAAACTAAATTGTCGCCTTCAAAGAGTAAAATGTATGGAATTCCTTTTTTGTCCGCATAGCGAAGCTGTTTGTCCACTTCTTTTTCATCAACGTAAAGTTCAACGTCGATATTTCTGTTTCTTAGTTCATTTGCAATTTGCGCCGATCGATTGCTTGTGTTTGTCACAAGAATTCTTGCTCCTCCCAAATCTTTTGGAAAGAGATCCTGATTTTCCATAACCTCAATTAATCGATCAAAACCAAAAGAGAAACCCACCGCTGGAATTTGTTGATTCGTAAACATTCCAATTAGTCCGTCGTATCTTCCTCCTCCGCCAATAGACCCTCCAGCATATCCTTCAATTTGTACTTCAAAGATTAGTCCGGTATAGTAATCTAATCCTCGAGCGAGCGTAGATTCAAAAATTATTTTTGAATTATCTATCCTTAAATACTCCAGTATTTCAGTATAGTTTTGCGTGGGTTTTTTATTCTTTATTTCCTCCAGTAAATTTTCTGAAAAGCCAGCATCAATCAGTTGTTTTTTAGTTTCGTCTGGTCCGATCTTATCTAATTTATCCAAAATAACAATTGCTTTTTTATCTAAACCCTCAAATACAGATCTATCATTGGCAAGAATTTTAAAAGTTTTAAACCCCAGTTTTTCTAAAGATTTTATAACTAACCCAATAATTTCGGAATCTGCGATCGGGGAAGAGGAACCGACGGTGTCGACGTCTACCTGAAGAAACTCCCGGTATCTTCCTTTTTGGGTATTTTCAGCTCTCCAGACATTTTGAATTTGATATCTTTTAAATGGTAGGGGAAGGTCGTTTTGGTATTGTGCTACAACCCGGGCAAGGGGAACTGTCTGGTCATAACGCATCGCCACTTTTCGATCTCCATTGTCAGTAAAGCGATACATTAACTTATCACCTTCGTCGCCGTATTTTCCAAGAAGAACTTCTTCGTATTCTAAGACGGGAGTTTCAAGCGGTTCAAAACCATAGGATTCAAATACCTTTTTCAAGGTATCTAAAACGTATTGGCGTTTCCGTGCCTCTTTTGGTAAAAAATCACGGAAGCCTTTAAGAGTTTGGGGTTTTACCATTATTATTTTTCAACCTCCTCCAGACGGTAATTGTAAAATTCTTTGCCTAGTATCATTACGATACTCATTATAGGGATAGCAAGGATGCTCCCTACAGGGCCTGCAATTTTTAATCCAATTAGAAGGGAGAGAACGACAATGATAGGATTTATTTTGAAAATCTGTCCATAAAGCTTTGGACCGATGGCATAAAATATGAATTGCTGAACAATTACTAGGGTTATCATAAAAAGAGGCATTTTTGAGGGATCCGAAACTATGCTAATTATAAACGGCGGGATAAGACCGAGTATTGGTCCGATGACCGGTATAAAAGTCAAAATGCCCGCAAAAAGAGAGGTGGAGGCAGCGAACGGGATCCCAAAAACGGCCATAATGAACCATGTTATTAGTCCTCCCAAAACGCCCCAAATAATCTGAACCCGAATGAATGAAGCAAAACTTTGATCAATCACTTTTTGTACAAACCTTGCAGGCTTAAGCCATGGTTGAGGTATTAGGTCGGATATCGTTCGAGTTATCTTTACCTTCTCAACTATAAAGTAAAAAGAAAGTATTAGAAGAGTAACCAGATTGAAGGAGAACTGTGCAATGGACGGGATTATTGACCCAAAGTCAGTAAATGATTTTACCGAGCCCCTTACAGCGTCTTGTACAACGGGAGGAGAGCCTGCAAGTAAATCAGGCAATATTTTTGATAAGGTCTGTAATTGGAAAGCAACATATGGGAAGAAAAGAAATAAAACAGCAGTTATAAGCCCCGCTAAAATAAGAAAAGTAACGCTTGTCGATATGACCCTGGATAGTCTTAGATGTTTTGAGAATAGTTCTACAATGGGTTCTAAAACAATGCTTAAGAGCCAAGCGAAAACCAGAATAAAAATCACGTCTCTGAATACATTAAGATAGCTAAGGAGTATTTGCATTAGATAGATTCCTAATGCAATGGATAGAAGAATTGCGGGGATTTTGAGGCTGCCAAATTCTTTTTTTAGCTCTTCAAACATACCTTTTTATAATATCACAACTGCAAAAGAGAGGAGTCACTTTTTGTCAAAGGCTCAGGTTTATTGTTTCTTAAAACAAATGTGTCTTCAATTCTCACTCCTCCATAATCTTTAATGTAAATTCCCGGCTCAATTGTAAATACCATACCGTTTCTTAACAGATTTTTTGATTTTGGTCCCAGCCTAAAACTTTCATGTACCTTTCTCCCAATCCCGTGACCCAGTGTATGGGGGTAGGAGGGAAATCCCTGTGAGGTTATATAATCTCTTGCGATTTTATCCACATCAAATGCTTTGCGTTTATCTTCCACCAAGCGCATGGCTCTTTTTTGCGCTTCAGAAACTGTCTGATAAATCTTTTTCTGTTTTTTTGTCGCTTTACCGAAAAAGACTGTTCGGGTCATATCGGAACAATAACCGTCGAGCTTGGCTCCAAGATCGAGTTTTATAAACCCGTGATTTTTCCTAAGCTTTGTCTCGTTCGCTTTATGGTGGATCTCATAAGCATTTTTCCCAAACGCAACTATTGGACGAAAAGATAGGGAAGCACTCTCTTTTCTTATTAGTCGAACAATTTCTCGGGACAGCTCCTTCTCAGTTATCCCTACTTTTATCTTTTTGAGAATCTGAGAATATACTTTATCTCCGACTTCACACGCTTTTTTAATTTTCTCTATTTCTTGATCTGTTTTTATAGCTGCCATTATAGGGGAGTGAGTTTTTTGCCGCTTCCGGTTGATGGAACGACTTTATCCTGAGGCTTTAATGCCTCTTGGGGAATTATAACATTTGGATTTGAGGGAAAGTTTGGAAAGTGGATAAATTTCGAGGCTGTAATCGTATCTTTATTCTTGGGATCTTGAAATCCCAAAACTATAGCGTTCTCCCCGGTTTTTACTTTTGAAAAACCCGAGCGTTCCAGATCATCGTTTACGTAGGAGAAGGATTTTGTAATAGTTTCAATGCTTATCCTGTGTTCTTTTCCTTCCTCATCCATTATCTTTAGAATAAAATCATCGGTGTTTATCTCAAATACAACTCCCGATATAAGCTGCGGGAATGTTTTTGCGTTAACGAATCTCGCGAGTATTCGTCTAGAGTCTTTATTGTATAGCCCCGTAATGCCTAATCCGTCACCTTTTTTGATATCAGATATGCCAAAGCTATCTTCATCTGAGGAAAATTTAGTCAACTCATCTACATCAACAAACCTTGTGTTATCTGACGAATCTGTCAGTGTTAGTTCGCTTCCCGAGACATCGGTTACTATTCCTACTATTCCCCGTCTTTCAACTAGGTCAAGCTCTGCTACTTTGGATGCAACCTTATTCTTCAGCGTATCTATCTGGCTATTAAGTTTTTGCGCGTAAACGCTACCAGATGCGCTGAATAAAAGAAGAATCGTAAGTACAATGGCGAATTTTTTCATATTAAAAATCTTCTGTTGTAATACTTATTACCAGTCTCTCTGTAGCTATCTCGCCGTTGGGAGCTATGGCAATAAACTCTATTAAGTTCTCGTTCTCATCGAGAGTGATAGTTGTCGAAAAACTTCCGTCCGACGCAGGAGTGGCAGTTTCCTGGCCAGTAGTGGAGATGATTAGTATTTTTGCATCACTTTGGGTTTTGCCATTTATCTGAACGGATTTTGATGTTAACACCTCTTCGTTTGCGGGCTTCGCAATGGCTAAAAATATTGTTCCGGAGGCTTTCGGAGTAGGGGTTGTTACAACTATTGATTCTATTTCCTTCGGATTAATTTCTTTCCCTGCTTGATATAAGTAGAATGTTCCGCCTGCTACGACAAGTCCCACTATACCAGCAACAATTGATAGAATGAACTTTTCTTTCTTCATAATAAGAACTTTTAAGAATTTAGGGCAAAAACAAGATATCGGAAATAAATCCCCTTGTCAAGAAAACTTTCAGGTGATAGGATTATTGCCACATGGAAGTGTCACTTCTCAATAAAGGCTCACTTAGAATAAAAGGTAAAAACGCGGTAATTGTAGTTGATCCCACAAGGGATTCTCCTAAGACTGAAGCAGACGCCGTTCTTTTACTCACGGGCTCTACTGGGAATATTTCTTCTAAAATAGAGAATGCTAGGGTAGCGATTTCAGGTCCTGGGGAATATGAAATAGGTGGGGTTAAGATCGCGGGTATTTATCAGAATGGAAAAGTTGTCTACACATTGGACATTGACGGGGTAAAGGTGGCGCTTGGTAATCCGGCGGCTCTAGAAAAGGCACACGACAGAATAGCTGAGTGCCAGCTTGCTATTCTTAATATTAATGAGCCCTTCGAAGAGTCTGTTTTCTCAAGTCTTGAGCCTAATGTTGCCGTTCTATATGGAGAGGGAGTAGCAGCAAGCATTAAGAGTTTGGGGATAGATATTAAAGCCAGAGCGTCAAAGTACGCTATCGCTGCAGAAAAAATTCCTCAAGAATTCGAAACTATAGTGCTTGAATAAATTATGGCTTCTGTGAAAATTCCTCCTCATAATGAAGAGGCTGAGCAAAGCGTCCTAGGCGGAATACTTTTAAATAAGGACGCTATAGGTTCTGTGTCTGAAGTTATTTCTCCAGGGGATTTTTATAACGATATAAATGGAATGATATTCTCTGCGATGACTTCCCTTCAGGAAGAGGGAAAGCCAATTGATGTGCTTACGGTTTCAGCAAGGCTCAAGAAAGAAAAAAAATCTGACAAGGTGGAGGCATCTTATCTCGCGGACCTAGTAAATTCAGTTCCGACGGCAGCTAATATAGTTGAATATGCAGAATTAATAAAAGAAGCATCAACGAGAAGGGCTCTCATAAGCCTAGGCGGAGAAATTGCGGAGCTTGCCTTTTTAGATGATAAAGATGTCCCCGAATTATTGGATAAGACTGAGTCTTCCATCTTCGCTATATCTAAGGGTAGTACCACGAAGGGATTCATAGCCCTGAAAGATACTCTGGCTGAAAGCTTTGACAGAATAGATGAGCTCCATAATAAAGGCGCAGGACTGCGGGGAGTGGAAACTGGTTTTACCGATTTAGACAATTTGCTTTCAGGTATGCAGAAATCAAATCTTTTAATTTTGGCCGCCCGCCCAGGGCAAGGCAAGACCGCTATGATGATCAATATTGCTCAGCATGTTGCAGTTGTAGGTAAAAAGCCTGTAGGAATTTTTTCGCTTGAGATGAGTCAGGAAGAGTTGGTAGACAGGCTTCTCGTGGGACAGGCGGATGTAGACGCATGGAGACTTAAGACCGGAAAGCTTTCGGAAACAGATTTCACAAAACTTTCAGAGGCGATGGGAGTTTTGGCTGATGCGCCTATTTTTATAGATGATACGCCGGGCGCCTCTGTCTCCGAAATCCGAACAAAAGCAAGAAGACTTCAGCTGGAACACGATGTTTCACTCATTGTTGTTGATTATCTTCAGCTTGTAGATCCGGGGAAAAGATACGATAATAGGGTTCAGGAGGTATCTGTGGTCTCCCAAGCTCTCAAAAATCTTGCAAGAGAACTTAAGATTCCGGTTTTGGCAGTTTCCCAATTATCCAGAGCAGTAGAACATAGGGGGGAAAGAAAACCTCAGCTCGCAGATCTTAGAGAGTCCGGAGCAATTGAGCAGGATTCAGATGTGGTGATGTTTATATATAGGCCAGATTTTGAAATATCAAACGTTATACAGACAAAGCTTTTAATAGCAAAGCACAGGAATGGTCCAATGGGAGAGATAGATTTACTTTTTAGAGGAGATAGGATAAGATTTTATAATGTTGATAAAAAAAGAGAAGGGGAAACGCAATCTGAATAAAACATTGAAGGGGGTGAGTATTTCATAATGGATGATCAAACGAATCAGGGAGGAGGAAATCCAGCCTGGAACCCAGGAGTTCCGCCGGTTCAAGCACCAGATCCAACCCAAGCGCCACCGGTAGAACCTACTGTTCCTACGCCTCCACCGGGCCCTAGTGTTCCACCGGCACAGGTACCGCCGGCAGAGCCAGCTACGCCGCCAGCAGACCCAGGAGTAGGCGGTGGTAATCCTGTACAGCCGGGAGGATGGACTCCTCCAACAGGCGATCAGGGAACAAATCAAGGAGGAACTGTTTAGTCTTTTTTTGATTTTCGGTTTCGAAACTAAATTAAACTAACGCTAAAAACGTTAGTTTAATTTTTTCTGGAGAGGAGAATGTAAAGAAGCAGGGAAGCGGTAATTGTTATGAAAGCAATAAGAGACAAAAGGGGAATTGAAATAAATCCTAGCCAATCAAGCTGAGCTGTGGTGCAGGATACTCCGGTAGTGCAGGGCTGGATGCTCTCAGGGAGAATGTCGTAGTATAAAAGATTGTGATAAATAGAAATGATTAGTCCGATTAAAGCTAGAGGAAGAGCATAGAATACAGAATTTTTGTCTTTTCTAAATAATCCTACAGCCATAATAAAAGCAATTGGATACATGAAGATTCTTTGATACCAACAAAGCGAACAGGGGGGGAGCTTCATTACCTCAGAAAAATAAAGGCTTCCCAGCGTGGCCATAGCGGAAATCAAAAGAACAAAAGGATAAAGGTAATTCGATAGATTTTTTTTCATATTAGAGTGGGCAAGGAGGGAGTCGAACCCACACGCTCAAGCGAGCAGTAGTTTTTGAGACTACCGCGTATACCATTCCGCCACTTGCCCTTGAACTCAATTATACCAGAAATGGCTTTATTTTTTGTGCTTCCGATGTTAAAATACGTGAATGACCTTCGAAATAACGTCAAACCCTTTAGATAAAATATCTTCAGACGCAGTCTTGGTCTTCGTATTTGCAGGAGAAGATAAGAAAAGCTTCAAGCCTCTCGCAGGTTTCAAATATCTCGATAAAATACTGTTAGGCTTGCTTTCAAAGACAGCAGAGCTTGAAAAATTCTCAGGTAAAAGGGGAGAGAATCTTTTAGTCTATTCATCGGGTAAGACTCTATCGCCAAGAGTTATAATTCTGGGTTTAGGTAAGAAGAGCGAATTCGTAGGAGACGATTTAAGAAGGGCAGTAGGAAGTTTTTCCCGCTCAATGAAAAAGAAATTAGATTCAGTCAGCCTTACATTGCCTACAAACGACGAGATTTCAGAGGAAACAATCGTGATTGCCCAGCTCGTAACCGAAGGTTTGCTTTTAGGAGGATATGATTTTTCAAAATATAAGTCAAAAGACGATAAAAAGGGTAGAGTGCTTGAGGCAGTTATTATTTCTGCAAAAGATGATGACCGTAAAGAAATAATAGGCGGAGTCGAAAGAGCACGGCTTTATTCACAGGCTACTATTCTAGCTCGGGACTTGGTAAACGAACAGTCTGCTGTGGCAACGCCATCTTATTTAGCGGACCTAGCTTTATCTATTGCAAAGAAAGATCCGGGACGCATTAAGGTAAAGATTTTGAACCGCGAAGATGCGGAAAAGCAGGGGATGGAGGCATTTCTTGGTGTGGCTAGGGGGTCTGATACTCCACCAAAGTTCATAAGGCTTGAATATATCCCTGAAAAATCAAATAAAAAAGAGAAGCTTGCAATAGTTGGGAAGGGAATAACCTTTGATAGCGGGGGAATAAATGTAAAACCAGGAGATCACATGAGTGACATGAAAATGGACATGTCCGGAGCTGCAATAGTTCTTTCTGTATTTTCAGTAATTTCAAAAATTAAACCAGATTTCCCGGTGCTTGGGTTAATAGCTGCGACTCCAAATTTAATTTCAGGAAAGTCAATTGTCCCCGGAGATGTAGTTCGCGCAATGAATGGCAAGACAATTGAAGTCCTTAATACGGACGCTGAGGGAAGGGTAACAATGGCTGACAGCCTTTCCTATGCGGTTAAAGAAAAAGCAACGAAAATTATTGATTTCGCAACTCTTACAGGAGCTTGTATGGTGGCGCTTGGTGAGGAGATTGCAGGCCTTTTCTCAAACAACCGTGAATTGGCAGACCAGATAAAAAAGGCAGCTTTAGGAGCGGGGGAAAATATCTGGGAACTTCCTCTAGAGAAAAATTACAAAGAGCTTAATAAAAGCTCGGTTGCAGATATCGCTAATATACCCAACATGCGTTATGGCGGAGCGATAACAGCTGCCCTTTTTCTGCAGGAATTTGTAGGAAATACTCCGTGGGCGCATTTAGACATTGCGGGACCAGCCTTTTTAACTAAAGGGTCTGATATTTCTGAAAAGGGAGGAACTGGATACGGTGTGAGAACGGTCCTCAATCTTCTATGACAGGTGTTACCGATCTTCGAGCAGGTGCGATTTTTGAAGAAAATGGAAGTCTATTCCAGGTTTTGTCCTACGCGCACACTAAGATGGGTAGGGGCTCGGCAAACATTAAGGTTAAGGTCAAAAACATAAGAAGCGGCGCCACGACAGAAAAAAGTTTTATCAACGGGGCAAAAGTATCTGAAGTATTTGTTACAAAAAAAGATCTACAGTATCTTTATAAAGATTTCGAGAAGGCGTATTTTATGGATCCTCTGAGTTTTGAGCAAATAGAAATGCCAATTAAAATAGTAGGTGACGGGCTTTACTATCTTAAGGAGGGCGGAAAATATAACATTAGCATGCTTGGGGCTGAGCCGCTTTCAATTAATCTTCCTCCCAAAATGGACTTTAAAGTCATGGAAACAGGAGGAGGCGCAAAAGGGAACTCCGCTACGAATATTTTTAAGGATGCGGTTTTAGAAAATGGACTTAAAACAAAAGTCCCACTTTTCATAGACGCTGGGGATTTAATCAAAGTGGACACTAGGACAGGGGAATACACGGCCAAAGCCTAATTATATGCGAAACCCCATTCTTTCAGTACTTTCTATAAAGTCATTTTCTTTCCTCATGCTCTCCGAACTTTGTTCCCAAATTGCGATGAATCTCTTAAACTTCGTGCTCTTAATCCTGGTTTTTAATATGGTAAGATCAAGCATTGCAGTATCAGGAGTGATCCTCGCATTTACTATACCGGCCTTGTTATTTGGAATTCTTGCTGGTATTTACGTTGACCGTTGGGAAAAAAAGCACGTCCTTTTCTACACAAATGTTTTAAGGGCGCTATTTGTTATTCCGCTTTTTTTTCTTAATACTAATCTTTTTGCAATTTATTCAATTACTTTTGCCGTTTCCCTCGTTACCCAGTTTTTCATTCCTGCGGAAGCCCCGATGATTCCATTAATCGTAAGGAAAGAACTTTTACTATCAGCAAACGCCCTTTTTAGTATGGGCATTTTTGCTTCAATTCTCATAGCCTATGCTATATCGGGTCCGTTTCTACTCTTTTTTGGAGAATCCAATGGATTTATTGTTATATCAATTTTTTTCCTCCTCTCATCGCTTTTTGCTTATTTGATAAAGACCATGAGGAAAGAAAGAGCTCCAGCAGGAGAAAGAAGGGCAATAACTTCTATGAAGAAAGATTTGTTAAATACGCTTTACTTGCTTAGGAAGCTAAAAAAGATTTCACAGGCCTTATTTATTTTAACTTTTCTTCAAACTCTGATTTTAACTATTGCAGTTGTTGGGCCAGGTTTTGCCGAAGATATTCTGGGTATAAGGGTTGAGGAATTCCCGGTGCTATTTATTGCACCTGCTGTTGTAGGAATAGGATTTGCAGCTTTTGTTCTGGGTAACTACTTTCACAAGAGCTCGAGGAAGAAAATGGTGCGGTTGGGGTTATTTATTATGGGAGCTATTTTGTTGATTTCACCCTACGCATCTTCCTATAGGGGATATAACCTATTGCATATTATGGCAATTATGTCATTTATTATGGGAATAGCATTTGCGCTAATCTTTATTCCGTCGAATACGGTTTTACAGGAAGAGTCAACTGATGAAATGAGAGGAAAAGTTTACGGGTTCCTAAATACGCTTGTAGGTGGCGTATCGATAATTCCAGTTTTAGCTGTAGGATCAATTGCGGATGCATTCGGAGTTGCCAAAGTCCTGTCAGTTATGGGTATAATTATTCTTGTAATTTCTCAATTTCGTTTAAGTCTTAAATAATGGAATTAATAATTCTTGCCATTTCAATATTAATCTTTTTCTATGTATTACATTATTTCGTACGCGATGATTTTATAATACTGCGAAAAAATACGTCCGCAGAGCAAGTTTTTAATATGATTTTTTTGGCTTTCATTTTTGCATTTATTTTATCGCGCTTGTTATTCATCGTGCAGAACCAGAACCCTGTATACCTTAATCCCCTTGTATTCCTGGCATTCCCGTACTTTCCTGGTTTTTCATTGACAGGCGGACTTCTGGGAGGAGCGTTATTCTCGGTGTGGTATACAAGAAGGAAAAAGTTTCCCGGTAAAAGAATCTTTGATTTTATCTCTCTTTCTTTAGCTTGGAGTATACCCGTATATGGTTTTCTTTCGATAGTAATATTTAGGAGATTCTCTAAAGCGCCATTAATTGAGACAGCGATGTTCACTTTTCTTTTAGTAATTTTTTCCGTTTTTCTCATGCCCAAGTATATGGCGGGTAAAATTAAAGACGGTTTTATTACAGGTGTATTTTGTATGGGATATTCGGCAATACTTATATTAGTTAGTTTCTTAGAAGACCGGCAGATATCGGCAATGGCGCTAGAAGACCTACTTTTGATACCGATTTTTATTGCAGGCTTATTCCTTATCCTGAGGGAACAATTGATGCCCAAGATTAGAGATTTAAAATGAGAATTATTTATGAGGATGAGGCTATCGCAGTTACGGATAAACCCTCGGGGATTACAGTGAACAGGTCGGATACAACAAGAAATGAAAAAACGGTTCAAGACTGGGTAGACTCTGAGCTTAAAATAGATACAGCAGGGTCTTCTGATGACTTAAGCTTCAAAGACAGATCGGGGATAGTACACCGTTTAGACAAAGAGACTTCGGGAATACTTCTCATTGCCAAAACCATGCAGGCTTTTGAAAGTCTGCAGAAGCAATTTAAGGATAGATTGGTAGAAAAAGCCTATAAAGCCCTAGTGCATGGAAGACTGACGCCTTCCGAGGGCGAAATAGTTGTTCCTGTGGGAAGGCTTCCATGGAATCGTAAAAGATTCGGTATCCTGGCTGGCGGAAGAGAAGCTACGACAAATTATAAAGTATTGGAAATAAAAAGATTTGAGAAGAAACCGGGAAAAACAGAGGAGTTATCGCTTCTGGAGGCGTATCCTAAAACCGGGAGAACACATCAAATAAGAGTACACCTTAAGTACTGCGGACATCCTATATTCTCCGATTCACTTTATGCAGGCAGAAAGGTGGCTAGGGAAGACAGAAAGTTTTTGCCAAGACTATTCTTGCATGCTGCGAAAATATCGTTTATACACCCCCTGTCGGAGAAGAGGGTCTCGTTTGATTCGGACCTACCGGAGGACTTAAGCGGCTTTTTAAGGAGGCTATAATTTGTTACTATCTATTAGGAGGTGATTTTTATGGGTCTTGGAGGGTATTTTAAAGGAGAGAAGAAAAAGCCAAAAAAAGATAAAACGGCAAAAAATATTGCCAACAATTATTCTTCTTTCAGCTTGCCCGAAATTGTGAGCAAAAAGAAGAAGGACTATTAGTATGAGGAGTAAAAAACAAAAGGAGAAGAAGAACAACCTTAAGGTGGCAATCGTTTTCATAGGCATTATTGTTCTTTTGGTTGTATTTTCTTTACTTGTTAGGTTTATTATTGCTTTTAACAGTAGCAAGTTTGATGGGGAGAGTCCCCTTAGCATAGAAATAGATAATGGACGAAGTGCAGGTGTTCTTACACTCTCACCCGGGGATAAAAAAGTTTCTCTTATTAAGGTCGACAATGGGGGAGCCGATGTCTCAGATTTTCTAGGGATAGGTGCAGAAGCTAAAATTAAATCGGACTCTTTTTTGCTTAGTGAAGAGATAAGAAATGAAGTATTTAAGCTTCTTATTGATTATGGAGGAGTGAGAGCAGATCTTAACGCTTTCGACAGGATAAGAATAGTGTTTTTTGTCAAATCTACGCATTCAGATTCTATTAAGGAGATAACGATTTCGCCGTCAGCAACCTCAAGCCAGGTTGATCAGATTGTTTCGAGCCTTATCTCGGACAAAAAAATAATTGAAGAAGGATTATCGATCGAGGTAAAGAATGCTTCTGGTATCGATGGACTGGGTACGAAAATCGCAAGAGTTATAGCTAATTTTGGAGGAAATGTAATCTTGGTTAGTTCTTCTGAAGACATCCTGGACGCTTCTTATGTTGGGTACTCAGGAAGAAAAACGTATACAGTCAAAAGGCTATCAAAAGTCTTCGGAATGAATAGCAAGAACGAAAAAGAAAGTTCCATAGCCGATGTTCTTATAATCATTGGAAAGGATAGGGAAGAATAAGCATGATTATATGGATTATTGTTGGTATCGCTGTTGTTTCAATTGTATTATCCTTGCGGTCTCTAAAAAATGAAAACGGGAAAAAGGAGATAACTTCTACAAAGAAAGAGTTAGAAAAGGGTAAAGTTCTCTATAAGTCTCATTCCTCTTCTTCGTAGGAACCCTCTTCTTCGTCTTCTTCTTTTCTTTCAGCCTTGCCTTTCAGTTTTTTTATAGGAAGTTTTTTCTCGGAGAATACGAATGAGGCCTGGTCTTTAAATCTGGCAGATTTTTTTACCTCCCTGAGAAATATGCTTACCGAGTTAGGAGATGAAGACCTGACATATGCTTCGTATTTGCTTCCTCCCCTCATAAATTTAATAAGCCTTTTGCCGATGTCATCGGGAAGTACGCCAATGTATTGCTTTTCACCCTGCTGAACAAAAATCTTAGACCTCTTAATATATAAATCGAGGCTTTGACCTGTTCTTAGTTTAGATATGATTTGGGCTTGTGCGGTATTTATCAACTCCACCACCTTTGTTTTACCAGTTTCTTCAAGAAAAGTATTGTTAACCAGGAGAATTTGTGAAACACCATTCTTTCTTGATGGATCCGTCTTTAATTTTTTTAAGCCCTTTATTGCGATTGAATTGAGAGGATCTAGGCTTAATACCTTTTGATAAGTAGATTTGGACTTTTCTGATTTTCCTACAATAGAGAATGCTAATGCAAGCCTGTTAAGCGTCTCGGTATCTTCGGGTGTTTCTTTGAGAAGCTCTGTGTTTATTTTAATGGCTTTTTCCCAGTTGCCTTCGAGTGCGGTTTTAATGGCGTCGTCTTTAGAATGTGATGAAATTGAGGCTTGTTTTTTGATTGAGAGATTTTACTATACATTTATTGCAAAAGTCAAGGAATAGACGATATAATGAGAGACTATGAGTGGGCATTCGAAATGGGCACAAATTAAACGCCAAAAAGGTACGGCAGATGTTAAAAGAGGCTTAACATTTACTAAGATTTCAAACGCTATTACAATTGCTGTAAAGCAGGGTGGGGGAGTATCGGATCCTGAACAAAATTTTAAATTAAGGCTCGCTATTGATGCTGCAAAAAACGCAAATATGCCTAAGGAGAATGTTGAAAGAGCAATTCTCAGGGCAAAGGGTAAAGAGGCTAGAGACATAGAGGAAGTTATCTATGAGGGGTTCGCTCCGGGCGGAGTATCGGTAATAATTGAGGCAGCTACGGATAATCCCAATAGGACTACATCTGAAGTAAAGGGGATCTTTAATAAGGCAGGTGCAAGTTTTGGTCAGCCGGGATCGGTAGTCTATCAATTTAAAAGCATGGGTCAGATTATAGTGAAAAAAAATGAAAGGCAGTTTGATGAAGTATTTCAAGTAGCAGCAGATAATGGGGCAGAGGACGTAGAAGATTTAGGCGATGAGGCGGTAATTTATTCCTCACCTTCGGATGTAGGGGCGTTAAGAGACATACTGTCGGGAAACGGATTCGATGTGTTAAGTGCTGAGATAGTAAGACAAGCAGTAAATAAAATCGAGATTAAAGACGATGAGAGTCTTTCTAAGATAGGAAATTTTGTTGAGAATTTAGAAAACTTAGACGATGTTCAAAGAGTTTATACAAACATTTCTTAAAGGTAGGAGAGTAGAGAGCGTTGCCAGGAGGGTTGGTCTATCGGGAATAACCAAGAGGCAGAGGTTTGCGATCGGGGTAATTTTTCTATCTTTATCCTTATTTATCACAGAGCATTTTTTAGGGGGATCGGGAATTGTTGGGGTATTTGTTCTTTCAGCTCTCGCAGACATTTTTCTCTTCTGGGCAATATATAAAGATCTTCGGGAAAACTTCGCACCCCACAATTTCATTCTTCCTTTCTTTTACACTTTAGCTTTTGGTCTTTTTTACCTTTTAGTTCCAGCGCGTCTTATTACTCGATTTTTTATGACCTCCATATACGCTTTGGGACTATATTCAATTTTTCTAAGCCAGAATATATTCACAGTCTCAGCGATAAGAACCATAGCGCTCCTTTCTGGAGCCAGAACTGTTTCTTTTGTCATAACACTTGTTGTTTATTTTTTTCTCACAAATGTAATCTTTTCCTTCCATCTAAATATCGCTATTACGCTTTTACTTCTTTTCTCTACGTCTCTTCCTCTAATACTCCATTCAATCTGGACTTACACCCTTGATAAGAGTCTAACGCATTCAATTTCTTGGGGGCTACTTTTGAGTCTATGTATCCTGGAGCTAACGATTCTCTTATGGTTCTGGCCAAGTACGCCAACAGTAATCGCACTTTTCCTCACTGGATTTTTTTATATAATCGTTGGTCTTTCGCATATTTGGCTCGAAAAGAGACTTTTCAAAAGCGTAGTGTTGGAATATAGCTGGGTAGCAATAGTTGTATTCACAGTTCTTGTTCTTTTTACTTCCTGGACGTAACAAAAAGCGTGCGCAAATAGCCTCGAAACTTTCCAAAAAAAAATTACATTGAAGGCAGGGTAGAGGAGTGGGCAGCAGAGGAGAATGATACGGTTTGATTATATTGCCCTTGATATGCTTTGATACAGTCGATGTACAAAATATTATAGGACGTTACGGTTCAAATTTTAGCTTTAAATTCAAAATTTCACAGCATTTTGAATGACTTTTCACAGCTTTATAGCTCACAACTCCTCAATCTCGAGATGAAATTATCAGGTCTGTGTGGATAACTTTTGTTCAAAGTAGCCACTACTTGGAGTAGGCTCTCTCAGTCCTACCCGTTAAGCATGCAACAAATATACATCGAAAAAAACACGAACGCTATTTGATATTATTTGAGATTAAATTATATCGTTTGGGCTGAATTAACAATCTAAATAAAGTGCGACCATTAGACCCTCTGTGGAAGAGGTGAGCTCCGGTGCGCACCCGTATGGCTTTATAAGTGGAAACATATACAAACTACATTGTGTGTACATAAAGAGGGAGCATATAGTTCACCGTAGGGGTTCTCTCCACCATAATCCTTACATCTGACTAACTATTGAATAGAATAGGTATCTAAGCGGCAGAGAGGTGAAAGTGATTATGTCGCACAATAATACTTTTACGACGCCACTCAGCCTCGATTCCGAGGGGAGAACCTTTTTTATTCGACCTAAAGATTGTCATTGTTTAACGATTTAATTACTTACGCCTCTTTTTGTCGTTACGGTTGCCCTAATTTATTGGCAATACTTCGAATTGCTTCCTCCCCTACTATAGGTTGGTTAAATAAGAAAAATTTGAGGCTAAATGAAGCTAAATTGTTATACTATTGAAGTTCCCTAGCCTCGGAAGTGAGCTTTTACTGGGCAATAAATACCTCAGTGCCTATCTATCTCAGCAATAAGTTCTCCCCAGCTGCTTTTAGCTTTGGCCAAAGCTTTACGCATCTCATCCATAAGATATTTTGCCTCGGCCGGGTAAGCTTTGATCGCTCTCGTAAATATCGGAAAAAGAACTTTTTCGGTCTCTCTAACGATTAATCTTTGCTTAGCTATAGAAAGATACTCAAGCGTTCTGGCGTTATGAAGTCTTTCAGCTAGTTTAGCCATAACAGCCTCAACAGGTCCATCTTCGAGTTTGGCTGCGAAAAGCGCATCAGCCTGTTCTTTAGTATATACGTCGATGTTATTTACCTTTGGTCTTTGCAATGCTATTGCTATATCTGCAGTCTGTGCGTCAAATCCTTTAGAAAATCCAAGGCAAATATTTTCCATCCATTGTGCATGCGAAATAGCTCTTGGATTTCCGAATGCCATTGTGTTCTCGGGGATATCATGCGTTAGGGTACCGACTAGAGTGGGTACATCCGAGTACCCGAGGCTTAGAAGATAGAGCGCAGCAGCCAATGGATGCTGGACGAATGGTGCGCCGCTTTCCCGGCGTTCAGTAGCGTGTAGCGTAGTGGCCATGGTAAGAGCGGATATTATCTTAATTTTTCCCGCTGCATCAACCTTTTCTCCCATGGCATGTACCAAGTCAGCCATAGTATAGGTTCTCTCAGGTTGGAGCGGTCTTATTCTTTCTGCCTGCGATGTCATGGGTGAATTATACGATTCCTAAGGCTGGAAGTCAAACTATGGGATAAGAAAAGTGCTTAGAGTTATGGAGTTGTGGGATTGTTTGGTATAACCTTAACCACGCTTACCTCTTGAGGCGGAAGCTGTTTTCCTGTCTCTGTTCGAAATCCTCCGTCAGGCGTTTCGCTGCCTGGTATAAATTCTCCTTTTCCGTCAAAGGAAACACCGCCCTCTCCGTATACGTAGTAAAGTTCTGTCCCACCATCAAAAGGTATAAGTATTGAAAGCATTTCTCCTTGCGGATTAGCCTTGCTCCTTATCACATGCGTTTTTACAATCTCCGGATTATTTACCCTTATCTCCTCAACGCCAGAAAGAGATTGTCCGTTTACGGTTAGACTGGATTCATCAACAGTATTGGGAGGATCGTATTGGCTTGGAAAATCTAAAGAAGTTCTCCCGTCGGCTCTCTCAAGATTTACAATAACAGCTCCACCTTGGTATATTTCTGTTGCCTGAGGGTGGGGCCTCATCTTTTCATGCAAAGCTGCGCCCACGAGTAACCCTCCTATAACAGTCGTAGTTATACCTCCTGCTATTGCAATTTCTCTTCGACTAGGTCTATCCTCAGCCATAATATAAGCTTAGCATGATAACCGAATTAATTTCAAGCTTTTGTGTCTGGTTTTTTAGAAGCGAATGGATCTTTTACATGTCTTGCCGATTTTATGAATCTTTGTATCTCTTCTTCGGTAACAGCCTCTGTGACCTCTAGTTTATCGGAATACCTTCTCCTTTCATACCTCTCTACGTGTTGACCGAAAATTCTTAGCCCGACTGCAAGAACAGTATCTTCCTTTTCGGGAGCAGGAGGCATTTCTATATGAGTAACCTTTCCTTCAGGCGTCTTGGAAATGCCTAATTCTATTTTGCCGCTTGATAGGCTAATGTTAAGCACTTTAAGATCTATAACTTCCTGTATAAGAGCGAATAGTTCTTGAATCTGCTCAGGTGAGGCCATGGGAATAGCCTGCTTTGGCTCCTCGGCATGGAGCTTCGGACCGCCTCTAAAACCTTCAATAGCTTTGTTTATTCTTCCCTTTAATCCTTCAGGTCCCATATTAGCTTGGAATTATACCAAGCGTAGAGGTTTTAAGCAATTTGACGCAGGCTTTCCTGTGTCGTACAATAAAATCAAGCTGCTCTATGGATTCAACGCTTCAAAAACATATCGACGACTTTCTTGAGTATCTGGAGATTGAAAAGAATTGCTCAAAGCTTACGATCCGCGATTATCGTCACTACCTGAGAATCTTCAGCGAATGGTACACGGCAACGGGGAAATCTATTGCAGACTTGGATCTTGCGACAGTTAGGAAATACAGAGTATTTCTCTCCGATAGGGAAAATCCAAGGGGACAAACCTTAAAAAGAGTGACCCAGAATTACTACGTTATCGCTCTTCGATCTTTTCTTCGCTTCTTAATTAAAAATGATTTCAAAACGCTTGAGCCATCGAAAATCGATTTGCCCAAGACAGAATCAAGGTCTTTAAAAGTTCTTGATAAGGATCAGGTTGGCAGAATGACGATACAATGTGATACTTCAAGGGAGCAGGGTTTACGCGACAGAGCAATACTCGAACTCCTCTTCTCTACCGGACTTCGTGTTTCAGAGCTAGTCAAGCTTAATCGAGAGCAGATGAATTTAGATAGACGGGAATTCGGAGTTATCGGTAAGGGAGGAAGGGCTCGTGTAGTATTCATTTCCGACCATGCTGCGTCCTCAATAAAACTGTATCTAGATAAAAGAGAGGATATTTATAAGCCGCTTTTTATAAGATATTCGGGTGCTGTGTCAGATGATAATCGAGGAGAGCGTATGAGGCTTACGTCAAGAAGTGTTGAAAGGCTAGTGAAGAAGTACGTTAGAGCAGCGCGGCTTCCCGTCGATGCTACAGTTCACACCCTAAGACATTCATTTGCGACAGACCTCTTGATTAATGGCGCGGATTTAAGATCTGTTCAGGAAATGCTGGGTCACAAGAATATATCGACCACTCAAATCTATACGCATATAACTAACAGACAGCTTAAGGAGGTACACAAATCTTTCCACAGCGGAAATAAATAAGTTATCTTCCCTGTTTTTGCTGGAGCGTTCTTGCTGCCTCGGCCATAGCAGAAACTCGCTTCATTATATTTCTCTGCTCTTCCCTATCAATAAAATTTCCCGAAAACTTGTCGCCGTGATTTAAGTTAATTCTTTTTGACGCCATACTTATCTTGTTTCGTAAAAAAGCGTAACGGTTATCTCTACTTTTGTTTCTCCCGGACTAAGCTCGGTGCTAATGTCTTTTTCCAAAGCGCTTCCCCCCTGCGCCCTCAAAGGAACTATCCCCCCGCCGGTATTCTCCTCAATGTTAATTATTTTTCCCAGTTTAATTCCGGAAAGACCGGCTATAGATTCTGCTTTATCGCGGGCTTCCCTTATCGCTTCTTTTCTAGCCTCATCTTCAAGTTTGCTCATGTCCTCCTCGGATAAAACGAAAGATACGCTTCCTAAAAGATTTGCACCGTTTTTTACCGCGGCGTCAACTGCTTTATTTGCTAAATCAATATCCACCACTTTTATATCTAAGGTTTGGGTAACCGTATATCCTGTGATTTGCTGGGCCTCCCCGGTTTCAGGGAACCTATACTGCGGGTTAATCTGATAGTCAGAGGTTTTAATATCTTTTTCCTTCACTCCCAGTTTTTTTAGTTCATTTACTATGTTATTCGCTACAAAATTGGCTTGTTCTTGTGCCTGCTGAGGAGTGGGAGCTGACTTGGTAACTCCTGCGAAAAATTGTGCGGTTTTGGGAACTCCCGAGGCCTCCCCGCTACCTTCGGCCTTAAACAGTGAACTATTGGTGGTTTGAACGCTATTTATAAAAAATGGAATAGGACCCGCGAATCGAGTGTAGAGAAAAAGTCCAAGGAAAATAAAGACTGCTGTAAAAAAAGGAGCTTTTAGCTCGCTATATTTTTCCATCTCCATATATATCTAAATATATCTGTATAGCCTTTGTCAAGCGTGGAATTTAGAGGTTACAACTAACTAAGACGCTGTCTCCTCTATAAAGAGGCTTGTTTTCGTTTAGACCGCTTATTGAAAGATAGTATTTTCCCTCTCCACAGACCCTTTTAGAGATTTTCCAGTAACTGTCGTTTTTGAGTATTTTAACATCAGACCTTGGGTCCGGAAGTCCTCTTTCCAGATAGATAGAAGTTGAAGTACTGGACACGGCTTTAATTAATGAAGGAGTCTGAGTCCCCCAAGTGTAAAGCAGAGCTGGAACTGCGGCAAGAAGCATTAGATATAAAACCGCGCCAAGAGTCTTAAATTTTACCAAACTCCTCTTTTTGTAAGGAGAGTAAAAATAATTCTCCGGACTCAAATATTTTATCTTGAAGCCATTGTTGTCTGACATGAATGCGGAGCTTAACACGCTATAGGCTAAATGTCAAGAAGTTGTTTGGTTAGGAAAACAGTTGGCTATAGGCTACTTTGTTTCTCGCAGGCTTCTACTAGATTTCCTATAAGGCAGGCTACGTTCACAGGCCCTACGCCTCCCGGAGTCGGAGAATAAAAAGAAACAATTTCAGCTATCTCGTCTCTGTGAAAATCCCCCCGAAGTTTGCCTTCCCCGTCCGTATGTAGTCCTACTCCGATAAGAATTACACCTCTTTTGACCATATCTGCCGTAACTGTTCTATTCTTTCCTACAGCGCTAACTAGAATGTCTGCTTGTTTCGATATCTTTTTTGGGTTTTGAGTCTTATTATCTACTACCTGAGGGTTAAGTCCCATTTTCTGCATATGGGCAATAATCGGACCTCCAGCAGTTTCGCCTTTTCCAATTACAACTATTTTTTGCTTTTCAATCCAATCTTTAAAATTTTCTGATTTGCCCATCTGCTCAAAAGCGGTTTGAATTATAAGTATAACCGCTTCTGCCACGGGCACATCATATAAAGCATCGTTACCAAACCCGTCAATTTCTTTCTCCGGCCATATTTCATCAGATAACCTGTCAACTCTTAAGCTTTTTGGAGCGGGTCTTTGAATAATTATTCCGTGTATAAGAGGATCATCATTAAGCTTAAGTATCAACTCTTTCGCTTCTTCAAAGCTTGTTTTTTCGGATAGCGTAACGACTTCTACTCTCGCCCCAATTTCCGTAGCCTTTATTTCCTTTTGTTTAATATAGGCAATTGAATTTTCATTGTCTCCCACAAGTATTACAAGAAACGTTGGAATCACTCCCTTTTTTCTAAGAACTTCTACTCTACTTTTGAGGCCTTCGAGAATATTTTCTGCAATGAGCCTACCGTCAATCTTCATTCAATACAGGTAATCGAAGCAACGCTGTCATTGGGATTAGAAAATCTCATGAGAATTACCCCCTGAGTTGCCCTAGATAGTCTAGGTATGGAGCCTAGTGAAAGTTTTACCACGAGACCCTTTTCTGAGGTTATTATTACTTCATTACAGCCCTTTGGAATTATTTGGGATGCGGCCACCTTTCCCGTTTTTGGACTGACTTGGGCTACTTTTACTCCCTGTCCGCCCCTGCTTTGTTTGTTAAACTGGTCGGCGCTAGTTTTCTTTCCGAGACCTTTATCCATAATGGTCAAAAGGTCGGGCTTGTCCCCTTTAGTAATAATATCCATTCCCACAACTTCGTCCTCTCCGATTAGTCTTATTCCGCGAACCCCTCTGGTATTTCTTCCCATAGGTCTTACTGAGTCTTCGGAAAACCTTATAGACTTGCCGTTTCTAGTAAAAATAAGCGCGTTATCATTGCCCGTTGTTAAATTGCTCCATACCAACTCGTCACCTTTATCCAGCTTTATAGAAAGTATTCCGTTTCTTCTTATATTTTCGAATTCAGAAAGCTTTGTTTTCTTAACTACCCCTTTTCTAGTGGTTAGAAACACATGGCTGAATTTATCGTTTTTTCCATAAGTAACAAAAGACTCAACTTTTTCGCCGGATTCAATATTAATTAGGTTAACCACAGCAGATCCCTTACTGGTTCTTGATGATTCCCCTATCTCGTAAACTTTAAGCTGGTAAACCTTTCCCCTGTTAGTAAAAAATAGAATGTTATCGTGGGTCTGGGCGTATCTTATGTTCATGATTGTGTCTTCGTCTTTTGTAGTCATTCCCTTGACACCTTTTCCGCCGCGGAGCTGAGTTCGAAAGCTTCCCAGACTCTGACGTTTTATATATCCTGTTGTAGTTAATGTGAGGACTGTGGGCTCGTTCGGAATTAGATCTTCATCGGAAAATTCTCCTACCTTTCCTTTGTACACCTTTGTGCGTCTGGGGTCGGAATATTTCTCTTTAATGTAGTCCAGCTCCTCCTTTATAACTTTGAGAATTTTTTCCGGATGCGAAAGGAGATCTTCGAGGCGTGCGATAGTCTCTTTAACAAGCTTATACTCGTCTTCTATTTTCTGGCGTTCTAGCGCAGCGAGTCTTCTAAGCTGAAGATCAAGTATGGCTGTTGCTTGAATATCAGTCAGTTTGAATTTAGACATCAGGTTTTGTTTGGCTTCTTCCTGATCCCTAGACTTTCTAATAGTCGCAATTACCGCATCTAGATTATCTACGGCGATTTTTAATCCTTCGAGGATGTGAAGCCTTGCTTTTGCTTCTCTTAGCTCAAACTCAGATCTTTTTCTCACCACTATATAGCGGTGTTTTATATATTCCTCAAGAATCGTCTTTAGGTTTAAGGTCTGTGGCGTCTGGTCTACTAGGGCAACTACATTTGCCGGGAAAATTGTCTGGAGACTTGTATGTTTGAAAAGATTATTAAGTACTTTCCTGGGAGCGCTGTCTCTTTTCAGTTCAACTACTACCCTAATTCCATGTCTGTCTGATTCATCTCTTAGATCTGATATCCCTTCTATCTTTTTATCTTTTGCGAGTTCCGCAATTCTTGCGACCAAAAGAGATTTATTCACTTGATACGGAAGCTCAGTTATTATAATTGCCGATTTTCCCTGGCCTATATCTTCGATCTCGGCTTTACCTCTTATTACTATTTTCCCTTTACCTGTGGCATATAGATTTTTTATTTCAGTCCAGTCATAAATACTCCCAGCTGTTGGAAAATCAGGACCCTTAATAAACTCAAGCAGCTGATCAACGGTTACATCTGTTGTTATGGAAAAAGACTGTCCTTGTTGAATCTTTGCTCTTGATATAACAAAACTTGCAGCATCAATTACTTCGCCTAAATTATGGGGCGGGATTTTTGTTGCCATACCAACGGCTATTCCCTCAGAGCCCATAAGCAGAAGGTTTGGTAATTTAGCGGGCAGATAGACTGGTTCTTTAAGGGTCCCATCAAAATTATCTACAAAATCCACAGTTTCTTTCTCCAGGTCAAAAAGCATCTCGGCAGTTATACCTGCTAGACGTGCTTCGGTATAACGCATTGCCGCAGGAGGGTCCCCGTCCATGGAGCCGAAATTTCCCTGACCGTCAATGAGAGGATATCTCATGGAAAAACTTTGGGCGAGTCTTACTAAAGCGTCATAGATAGGCATATCTCCGTGCGGATGAAATTTTCCCATAACTTCTCCGACAATTTTTGCGGATTTTGAGTATTTAGCTGTATGTGCGAGTCCCATCTCATCCATAGCGAAAAGAATTCTCCGATGTACCGGTTTAAGACCATCTCTAACGTCTGGGAGAGCTCGTGAGACAATAACAGACATCGCGTAATCCAGGTATGCGCGTTTCATTTCTTCTGCTATGTCTGTCTGTTTAAGTTTTCCGATTTCCATAATAATATCTAAATTTAACTAAGCGCTTCGAAAGCTTTTTTTGAACTAAATAATAAATGGGGCGATCAATAAAGCAACAATATTCAGGACCTTTATCATAGGGTTTATCGCAGGTCCTGCAGTATCTTTATAGGGATCGCCTACCGTATCTCCCGTAACGCTTGCTTGATGTGCGAAACTCCCTTTTCCGCCGAAATTTCCTTCCTCAATATACTTCTTTGTATTGTCCCACGCTGCTCCGCCTGTTGTCATAGATATTGCCACAAATAGGCCTGTTATTATAGAGCCCATCAGTAGTCCGCCCAACGCTTTAGGTCCCAGTAGAAATCCTACTGCAATTGGTGTAAGAACAGGAATTAGAGACGGGACTATCATTTCTTTTATAGCCGCCTTTGTGACTATATCTACGGCGCGTCCGTATTCGGGCTTTGCGGTCCCTCCCATTATCCCCTTAATTTCCCTAAACTGTCTTCTTACTTCATCAACGACAGTAACACTTGCTTTCCCCACTGCTTCCATGGCAAGCGCAGCGAAGAAATAAGGAAGGGCGCCGCCTATGAAGAGGCCTATCACAACGCTTGGGTCAGAAAGCGTAAACGATGCCTGAGTAAGTCCTTTTCCGGCTTTAAGAAGTTCCTCTGTATAGCTTGAAAAAAGAACCAGAGCCGCGAGGCCTGCGGAGCCAATTGCATATGCTTTTGTAACAGCTTTTGTTGTATTCCCCACAGCGTCCAGAGGGTCAGTGACTTTTCTTACTTTTTCAGGAAGACCTGTCATCTCAACAATTCCGCCGGCATTATCCGTAATTGGTCCGAATGCATCAATTGCTACTATGATTCCCGTTAGCGAAAGCATGCTCATCGCTGCAATAGCAATTCCATATAAACCTGCTAGGTTGTATGCTAAGAAAATTCCAAAGGAGATAAGAAGGATAGGGGGAAGTGTGGATTTCATTGAAACAGCGAGTCCTGCGATTACATTTGTTCCATGTCCTGTTGTTGAAGCATTTGCTATGGTTTTCACGGGGCTGAATTTTTTGGAAGTAAAATACTCGGTGATGGCTACCATGCCGATTGTAATAACTAGCCCTATTGCCGAGGAGTAGAAAATTTCACTTGCAGATAGACTTCCTAATCCGTTTGGAAATAGTTCTTTGGTAAGGAAGTAAAAGCCTACGAGGGCCAAAAGAGACGATGCAATAAGGCCTTGATATAAAGCCATCATTATGGCGTTTCCCCGCATTCTTACAAACCACGTTCCTATAATACAAGTTATCGTAGAGACAGCACCGATTAAAAGCGGAAAGACTAAAACCGTACTGTTGCCGGGATATGCCAGGTTTCCCAAAATCATCGTGGCAACCGCAGTAATGACGTAAGTCTCAAAAAGATCTGCTGCCATTCCTGCATCATCGCCCACATTGTCTCCTACCAGATCAGCTATTACGCCTGGATTTCTTGGATCGTCTTCCGGAATCCCCTTCTCTATTTTACCCACCATGTCTGTTCCAACATCGGCGGATTTCGTAAAAATACCCCCCCCAAGGCGGGCAAAAACTGAGATTAGAGATCCTCCAAAACCCAAGGCGATGAGGGGCTGAAGCTCTATGCCGGCACCATTTGATACATACTTCGATAGAAAAAGGTAAAATCCGCTTACGGATAAAAGAGCTAGTCCTGAAACCATAAGACCTGTAACAGCGCCACCTCTAAATGCTATAGAAAATGCTGCCGACAATCCTTCTTTTGCTGCCTGCGCGGTTCTGATATTGCTTCGTACGGCAATGCTCATTCCAATGACCCCGGCGATTGCCGAAAATAATGCACCTACTCCAAAACCAAGTGCTGTTTGAGGGTCTAGAAGGAAATATAAAACTGCAAAAATTACCGCGCCTATTAGGGCTATTATGCTGTATTGTCTTTTCATAAAAGCCGTGGCTCCCTGGGAAATTGCATCCGCGATTTCATTCATTTTTTCATCCCCGCGGGGATTTTTAAGTATGTTGAAACTTAAGTAGATCCCGTAAAGTATAGAAAGAAGACCTGCGCCGATTGCTAAATTCAGCGAGTTGCTAACAATAAAAGATAAATTCATCATGTAAATTATATCAACTTAGACATCAAGAGTTGCAACCTTTGCGTTACTTTGAATAAAGTGTTTTCTGGGTGGAACTTCATCTCCCATAAGCATTGTAAACGTGGCGTCGGCCTCCTCTGCATCCCCAATGGAAACCTGCTTAAGAATTCTGTTCTGCGGATTCATAGTGGTTTCCCACAACTGCTCGGGATTCATTTCACCAAGACCCTTATATCGTTGAAGCGTTAAGCCCGGGCCATTCTTCTTATTTTGAGTAAATTCTTTAACTGTTAAATCTTTTTCCTCATCTGAGTATACATAGCGCACCTCTTTGGCCTGTTGCATCTTATAAAGAGGAGGTTGTGCGATATATAAATATCCTTGTCTTATGACCTCTGGTAAATGACGAAAGAAGAATGTAAGTATGAGAGTTTCAATATGCTCTCCGTCTACGTCGGCATCTGTCATGATTATAACTCTGTGATATCGCAGCTTCTCAAAGTTTACTGTTTCCCCAATACCCATTCCTAAAGCAATAATCAAATTCTTCACTTCTTCGTGTTCAATTATTTTATCAAGCCTAGCTCTTTCGGTGTTTAATATTTTTCCCTTCAAAGGAAGTATTGCCTGAAACTTTCTGTCTCTTCCCTGTTTTGCAGATCCGCCTGCTGAATCTCCCTCAACCAAATAAAGCTCCGAAAGAGACGGATCTCTTTCTTGACAGTCGGCAAGTTTTCCGGGGAGAGAAGATCCCTCAAGTGCCCCTTTTCGAAGGATTGCTTCTTTCGCAGCTTTTGCTGCTAAGCGCGCTTTTGCTGCAAGATAAACCTTTTCAAGAATCCGTCTGGCATCAGAGGGGTTTTCCTCAAAATAGATAGAGAGTCCTTCTTTTACTATCGCTTGCGACAAAGGCTGAATTTCGGCGTTTCCCAGTTTTCCCTTAGTTTGACCTTCAAACTGAATCTTATCCTGTGGCATTTTGATGTAAACTACCGCGGTCAGTCCTTCCCTCGTATCATCTCCTGTTATTCCCTCTTCATCCTCCTTAAAGCTTCCTATTTTTTTGCCATAGTCATTAATTGCCCGAGTTAAAGCCATCCTAAATCCCGTGAGGTGGGTTCCGCCGTTGACTGTATTTATTACATTAACGTATGACTCTACATTTTCCGCATAACCGCTATTAAATTGAATAGCCGCTTCGACCTCTACTTCTCCGTCCTGTTTTTTTATAAATATTGGTTTATGGATAGGACCTTTATTCTCGTTAAGCTTGGTAACTAAAGCCGTAATTCCGCCTTCGAAATAATAATTTACTTCGTGTCTTTCCTCTTCTCGGAGATCGATTAGATGAAAATAAAGACCTTCAACGAGATATGCCCTTTCCCTAATTGCTTTCTTTATTACGTCGAATTCAAAATCTAGAGTTGAAAATATCTTTGAATCCGGTTTAAAAGTTATTGTAGTTCCGCTTCTGGGGGTAAACCCGTTTATAAAATCTTCAGACTTATTAACTGTCTCAAGTTTTGTTTTGGGGTTTCCTCTGGCGTATTCCTGCCTGTAGATTTTTCCGTCTCTTCTAACTTCTGCCCACAGCCATTCGGACAAAGCGTTTACGACTGATGCTCCTACTCCATGAAGACCTCCCGAGATTTTATACGCAGATCCGCCGAACTTTCCTCCGGCATGAAGCTTGGTCATAACAATTTCGAGCGCAGATTTTTTAAATTGAGGCATTGTATCTACCGGAATTCCGCGGCCATCATCGATAACTGTCGCCGACCCGTCTTTATTTAGGAGTATCCATACATTTTTTGCGAACCCTCCCAATGCTTCGTCGACCGCATTATCCACGATTTCGCGAAGACATTCGTGAAGGCCTATCGTATCTGTGGACCCAATGTACATTCCGGGGCGTTTTCTAACCGGCTCAAGTCCTTCTAGGACTTGTATATTTCGCGCAGAATAGTCGTTTTTAGTTGTTTTCGAAACTGTTTCTGCAACTTTTGATATTATCTCGGAAGGTTTGATGGATTTAAGAGACGCTTTTTTTGCGGATTTCTTGTCCTGAGGGTTTCGAACGGATGATGCTGTTTTTTTAGTTGAAACTTTTGCTCGCACTGAACTTGTTGAACGTGGCATTATACATACATTTTATCAAAGTTAGAGGCTAATTTCCAGTAGTGAAATTAGACCTAGCGAAGATCCTGAGCCTGTCGAATGGAGCAAAAACGGAGATCAATTTCTACTAGAGAAATGGGGCTTCAAAACCAAATTTTCGGGAGTAGTCTCTTAGTGTATTCTGTCTGGAGTTTCTGTTTGACCATTGACTGCTGTCTCCTGATCTAATCCACACATAACTACTGTTTCACTAGTTATCCATCCAGGTGAATTTCCTCTTTTTACTTCCATGATCCTAACTATTGGGCCGGGACAATTGTCACTATCCTCTTTTGCCTCTTGCAATGCTCGGGCCTGATAATTCAAAACTGCAATATCTGAAGGAAACAAACCAACTGCGTGTGGATGCGAAAGCTCTAGTATCCGTGGACATTTTTTCAAACATTCTTTTGCCATGAGGCGATGATAGCATTTTAGATTGGATTGTCAATATTTTCCAGATCGGGAGGAATAAATTTTCGAGGGCGAGGCGGAACTATTTTAGGTATTTTTTAAACTCTTCGGTTCTTTGCTCTTTTGTCATTCCCAATGCCCAGTCCCATGCAATTTTATAAGGACTTACATCCTTTTCGTTCCATAGGTTTATTTCGTACTTAACTTCTTTCCTGGCAAACTCTTCTCCGTAAAGCTTCATCCAAATATCGTAAAGAATTAAATCAACAGGCTTATGAGATAAAAGGTAAAAAGCATTTTTACCCTTTAGTTTTTCCCATTTTATTTTGTTTGCAACAAGAATTCTATGACAAAGTTCGTGAACTAATGTGCCTCTTTTGTGCGGCAGAGAAATATTTGATTGAAGTTGTAGCGGACGAGAATATGAAATTTCGCCATAACTTAGCGCATTTATATATTTTTCAATAAATTTTAGTCCACTTATTTGTTCTATTGCCGTAACTATTCTATCGCCTTCTTTTTGCCATATTTTTGCATATTCTCTTGCAGCTTTTTCAAAAACTGGATTATCCGATTCGGGATAAAACTTAATTATCATGAAGAAATTATACTATTGTTAGGTTCCAAAACCAAATTTTCGGGGTTATTTTGGTTCGGTACGTCTCGGTTCCATAAAAAGCCAAGTAAGTGTGTGAACGCTATTTCCCACTCCTCTTAAGTCTGCCATAGTCGTAACAGACCATCCAAAAGTTCTTCTGGGATCGAATTCTGAAGACATATACCTTCTCCAAAATTCTTCTTCTGTCACTTCTCCTCCTCTCTCTGGATGAAAGCTTTGGTATGAGAGCTCTGGCATATTATTTAGTGTCCAACAGCCTCTATCAATTGCTTCATCAATTGGATCATGGATTGATATTCTTGAAATTGATGCTCCATAAACATCTCTATCTTTTTGTATTTTTTCCCATTCTTTTTCTTGATACAATTCAACTGTTACTCGGAATAAGTCATCTTTAAATCTAGTTACTGCGCGTACTGAATTTAATCTTATTGCGCCAGGAATTAAGCTTACAGTTTTAAATCCCTTGCTTAAATCTCTTACCATTTTTAGTTTTCTTGCTCTTTGTTCTTCTGACTCGCCAGCAATAACAAGTGCTTGAGAAAGCCTTAATTCAGAATCAGGATTTATCATTCGTGGATTATACAACAGCGTGGTTTCAAAACCAAATTTTCGGGGCTGTTGTCTAGGGTTTATTGGGAGAATGCAAACCTAAAGATAATTGGGCATTTCTCGCCTGATCAAGAGCCTCCAAAACAAGCTGATCATCAGATAAAGCTTCTATTGGTGACATCATTCCTCTGCTAGTTTCTGTTTTGCTAAGCTCAAGCCATGCCACGCCATTTTTACCCATTGTATCTAAACCTCCCATTGCTTGAAGAGCTTCTGAAGAGATTCTCGAAAAAGAGCCTAATGTGCCTAGATGAGCTCTTCTTCTTGATTCTTGAGGAGAGCCCAACAAAATTGCGTTTAACTCTGCTCTTCTAAGCCCTGTAAGTCTTATCATTCGACTCCCATTTGGTTCAATTCCCAGGAACTCAGCTGTCGTTCTTAAATCTTCTCTTTCTGTATGCTCCGATTGTTCTGTTTCTCTTTCCGTCTTTGAAGACATAGAGGCATTTTACTACTTGCGGGTTTCAAAACCAAATTTTCGGGGGTTAGGCTGTGGGATTTACACCAATTAATTCTCCAATCCTAGTTTTTGTATCGGTTCTTACGAGTGGGTTTGCGGAGAGTCTCTGCCCAAGCTCTACTGCCATTTCCCTATCCCCTGCTTGAAGAAAAGAGATCACAGCGAGTAAACCATATTGGCTCCAGCTTTTTCTCTCTACTGCTGTTACTGGATTTCTAGCGCTCTCAAATGCATTCTGGGCTCTATAACCGGCCTCTAAATATAATCTTCTTGCTGCGTTCTTGTTACCATTCTGCTCAGCGCGCACCGCTTCAAGTAAAGTAGTCTCCACGGGAGACATGGCATAAGTTTGCAGTGGAGTATGTCTGCCTGGAGAATCAACGGTCACAACAATAGTGCGATTGGGATAATAGGTTTCTCCCAGAGCCCTTAAAAATTCTGACATGAGGGAAATTATAACAAACTGTATGCACGAAATCAAACTATAGGCCTCAAAACCAAATTTTCGAGGTTAGTCAATAGGTACGGGGCTAGGTCTCAAAGTAGGCCATCCTTGTGTTAATCTTCCGCCGGTGGATTGATTTTGCCGCTGGGTTGTTCCCGGAAGAAGAACCCTTACTTTATTAGTATTTACTACTGTGTCATAAACAATATTACCAGGCCCTCTGTATTTGGAATGTACAGTAGTTCCGATATTGATAATCGGTTCTCTATAGCTGATGTACAGAGGACCGATTTTAGTAGGATCCCAAATAGCAATTGCTCTTCCTATTCCCCCTCCGCTCTTCGGTTCGCACACCACTCCCCAGATTTGTTTGTCTGTGTACCATTCCAAGTCGCCATGAATAAATCCTCCGAACTCTTCTTGAATGCCTAATATTGTTCCGGGCTCAACGGTACTAGCGTCGAATACACTACCTGGACGGAGCTCTCTTAAAGTGGCAAAAGGAATATCTCCTGCCAATATTTCGCCTTGGGCTTTTGAAAGTCTATAAAAAAGGTTTCTATCCCTTTCCCACGCTTTCCTCTCGTCCTTTGATAAATCAAGCAAACTTACCCATGGATTTGATACACAGTCATCTTTTGGTCCGTGCTCTCCCCAGTGCTCAGGCAAAGATAAATGCTCGGGATGCTTAAGGCCTTCAGTCATGGCTGAATTATATCTCTTTTCTGCTTCAAAACCAAATTTTCGAGGAGTTTATCTATTAACTACCACTGGGGCTTGTGCTTTTGCAATCCATCCCTGAACGACCGACTCTATGAATCCAGTTGTCATGGTGACAGGAGTAGTACTTGCAACAGGAATATCAAGGGTTGAAGGTTTAGGAGGCCATTCTTTTGCATCAACTACTCTGTATTGAACTCCAGCATAATGGGTTTGCCCGCCTATAGTCGGGTAAATTGATATGGTTCCTAATAAAGGATTATGTCCGTCTGGTCTTTCTCTTGATACCGTCCATTCTATCGCAAAAACTTGGCGTTCCCATTTAGAATAATCAGTCATTCCCCATCCAGGGCTTTCAACAGTTCTAGTTAGGGTAAATCTGCTTAGATCCTCTTTCGATCCCGGTTCTCCCTTATAAGAATGATATACATATCCTGGTCCTTCTCGTTTTACTTTGTATCCAGCTTTTCTTAAAGTTCTGACAATGGGAATAACTGGTTCTTGCTGTTTCCTTAAATATGCTGCAACTCTTTTTTCAGAAACTGGTTCTGCGTCAAATTCTGCTTTTGCAGCATCTCGCTCTGCTTTTGCAGCTTCGGCTGCTGTTGCTTTTTTTTCTGCCTGTGCTCTTCCTAACGCTTCTGCTTCTCTTATCCAAACCATGTGGCAATAATAGCAAATTAGATTGAATTGTCAATACTTTTAAATAGAGAGAAATAGGTTTTCAAGAGTTAGGCGGAGATTTGCGTTGGTATTTTTTGCGGTCTGATAAGTTTGTGTAAGTACCCTCAGTCTTCTTGCGGATTCATAAACCTCTACTCCTGCGTCTTTTTTTAAATCGTCTTCTGCTTTTTTCTTAACAAAAGTTATCGCGTCCTCAAGCCAATCTAAAGCTATATTTTTGTCTTTTGATAAATTTTGTGCAACGACAAATTTTTCTCCCACTCCCCCGCTTTCAAGTATCGATAAATCCGAAGCAGGCTTCCCATCTTTTTTTGCAGGGTCAATCTTTAAAAGTCGGCATCTTGAAATAACTGTGGGTAAAAATGCCTCAATGCTTTCTGCAACAAGAATTATACTGCATGACAAGGGGGGTTCTTCAAGGATCTTCAAAAGAGCGTTTTGCGCTTCAGTCGTTATGCCATTTAAAAGCTTCAGTATGACTGCCTTTTCTTTTCCCATGGGTTTTAGAAAAATTCTTTCCTTAAGAATTCGAACATCTGGAATTCCCATGGCTTTTTCAAACTCCAATATTTCTATATCAAACTTCCCTATCTTTTTTTCCAAAGTTATGTCAAGCGCTTTCTGAAAAGCCTGTTCGAGGTCTTTTGAGACTATGATTATGCTTTGCATGGTCAGCGCTGAGGTCGCTTGCTAAAACTTTCTTACTGCCTGCGCGAATAAAGTTTGTTTATCCGTATAATCTTCGTCGCTGACGTACGTGGCGAAAATTTTGCAAAGCTCCCCGCGCGTTATATTCTATCAGATTTGCTGTTTGCTATTTGAAATTTTATATGCAATCTCCTACTATAATAGTAATGCCCCAAGCTACAACGACAAATAGCGTTACGAGCCTAAGCGATATATTATTCGCTGAAGGTATTATCAATCAGACTCAGTACTCTGATATAAAAGTAAGAAGCGCCACGCAGGGAACTCCGGAGGAAGCGATTATCCAGTCCTTAAATCTAGTAAGCGAAGAAAAATTGTCCGAAGCCAAAGCAAAGCTTTTAGGCATTCCTTTTATTTCCCTGTCTAACACTTCTTTCTCACCCCAGGCTCTAAGTTATATACCGCGCGCGGTCGTCGAGCGATTTAATTTAATACCTTTTTTGTTTGACGAAAAGACTCAGACCCTGTCTGTTGCAATGGCAAATCCCGTGGACCTCGATGCTTTATCCTTTGTAAAGCAAAAAACCCGTCTTAATATAAAAACCTTTGCTGCCTCCCCTAACGATGTGGTGCGCGCGATCAACGAGCAATATAGACAGGAGATTGTTGGAGAGGTCGGTGAGGCACTAAAAGAGACGGAAGAATTTAACGAGACAAAGACTATTGACAGCACTCAGATTTCCCAAATCATAAAGGAGGCTCCCATTGCAAAGATAGTCTCAACAATACTTGAGTATGCGCTCAGTTCGAGAGCCTCAGATGTCCACATAGAGCCGCAGGAAGATAGAATACGTGTTCGTTATAGAATCGATGGAATCCTATATGATCGATTGTCTCTTCCTAAAACAGTTCAGGAGTCGGTAATCTCAAGAATAAAAATTCTCTCAGACATGAAAATAGACGAGCACAGGACTCCTCAGGACGGACGGTTCAACTTTAAAGCACAGGAGAAAGAGGTAGACCTTCGTATATCTGTTCTCCCTACGGTATATGGTGAAAAGATTGTAATAAGGCTTCTCAGGAAATCAGGAGGTGTACCCTCACTTCAGGATTTAGGACTCAATGGCGTTTCCTTAAAAAATCTTGAGACAAATATTCTCCGCCCGCACGGAATTATCATAGTTTGTGGACCGACGGGTTCGGGGAAAACTAGTACTTTATATTCCGTTCTTGCAAAACTAAATACTCCGAGGGTTAACATAATGACGCTTGAAGATCCTGTCGAATATCAGATATCTGGCGTGAATCAGGTTCAGATTAACCCAGCAATTGGCCTAACTTTTGCTACAGGGCTTAGGTCATTTTTAAGACAAGACCCCAACATTATTCTGGTTGGAGAAATTAGAGACAAAGAAACAACAGAGCTCGCCATTCAGGCTGCGCTTACAGGTCATTTGGTCTTTTCTACTCTTCACACTTCCTCTGCCGCCGGAGCCCTGCCTCGTCTTATAGATCTGGGAGCCGAAACTTTTCTTTTATCTTCCGTTATGAACGCCGTTGTGGGACAAAGAATTGTCAGACAAATTTGCCCTAATTGTAAAGAGTCTTATGCTCCGTCTGCCCAAATTGTAGAAGAGTTAAAGAAAAACCTGGGAAGACTGTTCCCTGCGAATCAGCAAGTACAGTTATACCGCGGAAAAGGTTGTGGCGAGTGCGGAGGTTCCGGATACTTAGGCAGAATAGGAGTTTTTGAGGTCCTTCCTGTGTCACAAAAAATTGCGAGCTTGATTCTTGAGCATCCCGAGAGCGTAGCTGTAGAGAAAGAGGCAGTTCTAGAGGGTATGATTACGATGAAACAGGACGGATATTTAAAAGTAATTCAGGGAGTAACCACGATTGAGGAGGTTCTCCGCGTTGCTCAGGAATAGATATGACTATACAAGAACTTTTAACTCTTACCATAAAAAATAATGCATCAGACCTTCACCTTCTTATAGGTATTCCGCCTACTATAAGGATTGACGGAACCCTCCACTATCTCACCAACTACCCTGCCCTGACGCACGAGGTTCTTGAGGAAATGATTTTTTCGCTTTTGAAACCCGACCAGAAGGAATATTTTCTGACGAATAAGGAGCTTGATTTTTCCTTTGGATTTGGAGGAGGACAGGGTGTGCTCGCGGGAAGATTTCGTACTAATCTTTATTTTCAAAAAGGTTTTGTATCGGGCGCTTTTAGATTTTTACAGCCCAACATAAGGACGATTGAAGATTTAAAACTTCCCAAAATTTGTCATACATTTGCAGGTTTAAAACAGGGATTTGTTCTGGTTACAGGACCCACGGGACACGGAAAGTCGACAACTCTAGCGGCAATAATAAACGAGATAAATCTCAATAAACCAGACCATATTCTTACGATTGAAGATCCAATAGAGTACGTTTATCCGCCAGGAAAAAGTATTATTTCACAAAGAGAAATGAACATAGACACTCATTCCTGGGGTTTGGCTCTTCGCGCCACACTTCGCGAGGATCCTGACGTAGTTTTGATTGGAGAAATGAGAGATCCCGAAACCATTTCGGCGGCCATAACAATCGCTGAAACCGGACATTTGGTTTTCTCCACTCTTCATACGAATTCAGCAAGCCAGACGATTGATAGAATTATAGACACGTTTCCTACAGATCAGCAGCCGCAAATTCGCGTGCAGCTCGCAGCCACACTTAAGGGAATAGTTTCCCAGCGACTTATACCTCAAATAAATGGAGGACGCGTACCGGCTGTTGAAGTCTTGGTTGGAACTGGTGCAATAGCGAATAACATAAGAGAGGGAAAGACACACCTTATAGATTCTGTTATCCAGACCTCTCAGGATGTGGGGATGACGACTCTTGAGACATCCCTCGCTTCCCTGGTGCTTTCAGGAAACATAAGCCTTGAGACCGCTAAAAGCTATGCAATTCGTCCCGATGATCTTCTTCGAATGACCGGTTAAAGGCTATGAAACTCACATATAAGGCTGTAACAAAAGACGGAAAAACAGTAAGAGGAGTAATTGACGCAAAAGACGTAAATGAAGCAGCAGCCTATCTTCGGGGTAGGCAACTTATTCCTGTACAAATAAGTCAAAGTGAAAGACTGGCTCAATATCTTCCCTTCAAAAAGAAAGTTAAATCAAAAGACGTCGTGTTGTTTACCAGACAGCTATCGTCCATGATTACGGCGGGAATAACTCTTTCCAGAAGCCTCGATATCCTTAAAGAACAGATATCAAATCCCTCAATGATTGAAGTCGTAAATGCTTTGATAGCAGATATTCAAGAAGGTTCGTCTTTCTCAAAAGCCATTGAGAAGCACCCGAAGGTTTTTTCGCCGATCTATATCTCTATCGTTAGAGCCGGTGAATCATCGGGTCTCTTGGATAAAGTTCTACTCCGGCTCGCTGATAACTTGGAAAAGCAGCAAAAGCTTCGCTCAACCATAAAATCTGCGCTAATGTACCCGGCTGTAGTTGTCATAATGATGATTATTGTCATTTTTATAATGATGATTTTTGTTATGCCGCAGCTCGCTACCCTTTACCAGAATCTTAACGTTCCCCTCCCCTTACCTACACGCATAATTATGGGGCTTTCGGGATTTGTCAGGACCTTCTGGCCGATTATACTTCTGGCAGGAGGCGCTATTATTTATGCCTTTCGCAGATGGAGAAAAACTGAAGGGGGGAGACTGGCATCCGATAATTTGATTCTTCGTTTCCCAGTCTTTGGGAAGCTCATAAAGCAGTCCATCTTAGCTGAATTTTCAAGAACATTTGGGCTTCTCGTCGGAACGGGTACTTCAGTCGTCCAGTCTCTTTTACAGACAGCAGATGTAGCTAACAATAAAATCTACGAGATGGCTATAAAAGATATTGCTAAGAAAATTGAAAAGGGCGTGGGAATAGGCGACTCGATGTCAGTCTACCCCATGTTTCCTCAACTTCTGGTGCAGCTAGTAAAAATAGGAGAAGAAACGGGAAAATTAGACGAGACGCTTATTAGGGCTTCTGAATACTTTGAAAATGAAGTAAACCAGCTCGTTAAGACGCTAACTACTGCGATGGAGCCTTTTATTATGATAGTTTTAGGTATCGGAGTTGCATTCTTGATAATTTCTGTCATCACCCCAATCTACAGTTTGGTTTCTTCAATTCAGTAGGGGGCAGGCAAGCAAAAAACTACCACTTGACAATACGTTTTTTATTTAGGTACGATATGTATATACATGAGAAAACTGCCCGAAGCGTTAAAAAGGCTTTTTAAAGCTTCTCAAAAAGGCCATGCCATGCGGCAGGCAGGCTTCACCCTCATCGAACTCCTCGTCGTCATCGGCATCCTGGGTATCCTTATCTCTGCCATGGTAGCTACAATTAACCCCTTTGAGCAGATTAACAAAGGCTCTGATGCGAATATGAAGAATATCGGTGCAGAGTTTGTGAACGGGAATATTCGTTACTATACAAATCATACAGAATTCCCGTGGGTTACAAGTGCGGGAGCGGCTAGCTGTCCTGTACCCGTTGCGGCAGGTTCAACTATAACAACATTGATTCCCTGTATTGATAATTATCTTGATAGCTCTGGTGATTCTGAGCTTAAGGATGGATTTAAAGACGTTTCTGGACTCGATAAACTTTTTGTCACCACAAATGCATCCACTAATAGTGTTAAAGTCTGCTTTCTGCCTAAATCAACATCAGGACAGGAAGATAAAGCCACCAAGTATACAGACGCGACGGGTAGCACAGTTGGAACAACTTGCAAATCTCAGCAGGCTACTGGCGGGGTTAATTGCTATTGGTGTACAGAGTAAAATTCCCCCTTCTCTCCTCTTCTTTTTTGATTTATTATTAGCTTAATGTTGATTTCGTTCATTGCATTTTTCCTAATCGGGCTAATCCTTGGGAGCTTTCTGAATGTTCTCATAGACAGGGTTCCTAGAGGAGAGTCAATTTTTGGAAGGAGTTATTGTGAAACATGCAGGAGCGTTTTGGGATGGAGGGACTTAATTCCCGTCCTCTCCTTTGCGAGTCTTTTTGCCAAATGTAGGTATTGCGGCGCTCCTCTTTCCTACTTCTACCCTGTGGTAGAAATAGTGACAGGCGCTACTTTTGCCGGAATTTATTATTTTGTATGGACAAATTTTCAGATGACTTTAATCCCATCCCTTCTTTTCTACCTAGTCTTATCAAGCTCTTTTGTAGTTATTTTCTTCTCAGACCTCAGATACGGGCTTATCCCGGACAAGATAGTGTTCCCTACTCTGGCTTTTGTAATAGTCTACATCTCGCTCTTTGCTAAAACAGACTTTGTATTAAGCCTTCTCTCTGCCGTAGGACTTTTCATTTTCTTCTTTATAATATTTTTGGCTACCCGTGGCAAAGGAATAGGCCTCGGAGACCTCAAGTTCTCGCTCCTTATGGGATTTTCTTTAGGGTTTCCGCATACGTTAGTTGGTATCTATCTTGCGTTCTTGACAGGAGGAATAAGTGCCATCATACTAGTTTTATGGGGGAAAAAGAGATTAAGAAAGGATACAATTCCCTTCGGACCTTTTTTGGTTTTAGGAACACTTTTAAGCATTTTTTTTGGAGATATGATAGTAAAAGCTTCGACACGATTCTTCGGGATTTAAAAGGCTTTACATTAGTTGAGTTGGTTATTGTTATCGGCCTCATTGCAATCCTGATAGGAGGAGTAATGGCGGCCCTTGACCCGATAGGACAAATACATAAAGGAAATGACGTCAGGCGCAAATCAGACCTTTCGCAAGTCCAAAAAGCTCTAGAGGTCTACTACAATGACTTCGGTGCGTACCCTGCGCATTCAACAACTAGCCCGATGTACAGAATTTTTCATAGTGGCATCAAAGATTGGGGAAAGTCTTGGGCTCCTTACATGAGCACTTTACCAGAAGATCCCAAAGGAGGCTATAACTATATATATTATTCCGAGGGGCAGTCGTATTATTTATACGTTAGTCTTGAAAGAGGGAGCAAGGACCCAGGCGTTTGCTCGGGAATAAATAATGCATGCTCGGATCCTAGTGCAGGAAGCATAAATATGCAGAATGCTTGCGGAGGCGTTTGTAATTACGGAGTATCCAGCTCGAATGTTTCGCCATAGCCTAAATTGATTAAAGAATAATGAATAAGAAATTAATTGGAAATTGCTCGCCTCGCAAAGCTTGGGTGAAGTGGGGGAAATTGTCCACGCAAATGCGGGATCCCGCTGAGGCGGGAAAAATTGGAAATTCGGATAAGGGGTTTACTCTTGTCGAGCTTCTAATAGTAATTGCGATAATAGGTGTTCTCTCAACTCTTCTTATGGCAAATTTTCTGGGAGTAAGAGAGCGAAGCAGGGACGCACAGCGAAAATCAAATCTTCGACAGATTCAGTCGGCATTGGAGCTTTATCGAGCAGATGTAGGAAGCTATCCCCCAACCTCGCCAGGACTTAAGAACTGTTCGTCTAGCACAGCATTGGGTAACGCCCCAACCTGCACAACAATATATATGAAGAAAATCCCATCAGATCCCCTGGGTACTACGGCATACAATAGTGGCAATTACTATTACGCGATTAACTTAAATGGCTACGATCTAGTTGCGTGTTTAGAAAATTCTAATGATAAAGACATTACTCTAACTCCTCCAACGGGAGCTCCAACAAACTGTGGCACAGCTCCCAACGGAAAATATTATGTTCTTACCGATTTATGAGACTGCCAAAATTAAAACCCCGAGTCTTAAATAACGGTTTTACTCTAATAGAGCTTATTGTGGTTATTTCTGTGATTTCTATACTTGCTACCATAGGAATAGTGTCTTTTGTTAACTACGATAGGACCCAGCAGCTAAGCGGATCGGTATCAAATGTAGTAAATTTGCTAAATCAAGCCAAGTCCAACTCCCTTTCTCAGGTAAAGCCAAAGGCGTCGTGCAGCCAACCCGCCGTTTTGGATGGCTACGAGGTGGAGGTAGACGGTTCAAATAGCAAGCTCACCCTTAGTGCGAGATGTTCAAGCGGAGACGGCACAGACTTAACAGAGGAGATGATTACAAGCATTACTTTACCCACAAATATAAAGATAAGTAGTGTAATCGCATCGGATGGGACTGAAACTTTCTTCTACCCTTTATTTTCAAAGACAGTTAACGGCGGGTCAATTTGTCTTCTAGGCTACGGTCTGGATGAAAAATTAATCACATTAAGTAACCTTGGAATTGTTACTGTCAAGAGCGGATGTTAAGAGCGTTTAAAAGTCAAAAAGGACAGACTCTTATTGAAGCTTTGGTTTCTTTAAGCATTGCCGTGACTATAATAGGTGCTATTACAGTAGTAGTTATCTCTTCCCTAAACAATGCCATTTTTACGAGAAACCAAAATCAGGCCACTCAATACGCGCAGGAAGGAATAGAGACCGTAAAAAGAATATCTCAATCACAGGTATCGTTTTTCGACCTCTCTCAGCAAGGGGATTATTGTTTGGGTCCAGATTTGACTTTACAACTTCTTGTTCTTCCAAATCCCGGGAGATGTCCCGAAGAGCAAAGAGTAGATATATTTGAAAGAGAAGTCAACATCACACACGGAAATACAGATTGTAGCGGCAATACCAAGATTATCGTAACAGTTCAATGGGCAGACAATAAATGCACTGTAGCTGTAGGTAGTCCATATTGTCATAAAGTAGAGCTGAGGTCTTGTCTCACCGATTATAATCCGTCTAAATCCGAAGGGATTTTTTATGAATAATAAAATTCTAAATTCAAAAATAAAAAGCGGTGCCGGATTTACAATGATAGAGCTTTTGGCGGTAAGTATTGTAGTAATTGCAGTTTCTTCTATAATCACAGCAATTCTTTTCTCCTCATTAAGAGGAGTCAGCAAAACCAGCGTTACTGATGCTGTTAGGCAAAACGGTAATTCTGCAATTTCAAAAGTCTCAAGAGAGATAAAGTTTGCGAAAACCTTCAACGGGGTAAGCACAACAGGCATAGGAGTGTATGAAACAAATTGCTCGATATATGGCATAACCCCTGCCCCGCCAACCGTGCAGTATAAATACCTTAAAATTACAGATCTAGACAGTATCGAGTCAATATTTTCTTGCAAGACCATCTCTTCTGTAGAATCTTTATACCAGAAGACAGGAGCCTCTACCCCAGTCTCACTTTTTGATACGGATACGGTAAGAATAGAGTCCGGTTTATGCTACTTCACTTGCACACAGAATGTTGAAACAGACACGCCTACGATAGGTATTTACTTCAAGCTTTCTCAAAAAGGCGATGACACTTCATTCTTTGAAAAAAAATCATCCGCCGAATTTCAGACATCAGCAACTTTCAGAAATCTTAACAAATAGGATCAATTTGACTTGACAGGTAAATCCTCCCCTGTTACTCTTAAATTATGGTAGTTCTCTGCCCGGATAAGCATTGGGAAAGACAAAAAGGCCAAGTTCTTCTCATCGTTGTTTTGGTAATGATAGTTGCGCTTACAGTAGGCCTTTCACTAATCTCACGAAGTGTCACTAATCTTCGGACTTCCACAGAGGAGGCAGAGTCTCAAAAAGCTCTTGCTGCCGCAGAAGCAGGAGTTGAACAAGCTTTAAAGTTAGGCACAGCGCCTGCAGGAGACAGAAATCTTGGATCGAATAATACTACTTACAGTACAAAAGTTACCGCAATATCGGGAGCGAGCTTTTTCCTTAACGGTGGAAATGCGGTTCCCAAAGACGATGGCGCTGATGTTTGGCTTTCTAACTACTCAACTGATGAAAGTATAATCTTTACTCCTCCCCTGTCAACGACTCTAACAATTTACTGGGGCGATACCGGAAACACTTGTGATGCAACTGCTCCTGCTTTGGAAATTGCCGTAATAACTGGTCCCAAAACTACTCCGTCTCTTCAAAGGTATGCATATGATGCTTGCCCTAGGGTAGGCCAGAATAATTTTACCCCCGCCCTATCAACTGGAGGCGTACAAGTAGACATAGCTGGGAAAAATTACACTTTTAAGTGGAAGACTCCTCCCATAACCATAACCAATGGGCTTATCACGAGAATAATCCCCATTTACCATGATGGTAAAATAGCCGTGAAATCGACCGCAATACTGCCACAGCAAGGAAATCTAATTGAGTCCACAGGTACGTCGGGTGAAACGAAAAGAAGGGTTAATGTATTTCAGGGGCATCCGAAAATTCCAACAGAACTTTTCCCTTACTCGATTTTTTCACCGCAATAAATGAATAAAGACGTATTTGGTCTAGACATAGGTGCGACTACGATGAAGCTCGTTTGGCTTAAGCACGGAAAAGGCGGATATGTGCTCAACGCAGCAATGATCGCCCCTACACCGCCCAAAGGAATACTGTCGGAATCCCCTCTTGATGAGGAGGAAATGGCAAGGGCAATAAAGAAAATTAAAGACGACGCAGGAGTGTCTATTAAAAGAGTTAATGTCGCTTTGGCTGAGAATCAGGTTTACACAAGCGTAGTTGAAATGCCGTATCTTTCAGACAGAGAACTCTCATCAGCTATTTATTGGGAGGCAGAACAGCATATCCCGGTCCCTCTCTCGAGTATTTCTCTGACTTGGAATGTTCTCAATAGGCCGGACAAGAAGGACGCTACCTCAAAAATGCAAATTCTCATGGTCGGCGCGCCTACCCTACTGATTAATAAATATCAGAAAATTTTTTCTATGGCGGATTTAACAATTGCCGCTATGGAAACAGAAATTCTCTCTACCGTTAGGTCTCTTACCTCGGGTCCTGATGCGGATAAACTTCCTCCGACTTTAATAATAAGTATTGGTGCGGTGAGTACTTCGATCGCTATTGTAAGAGAGGGAGTTATGGTATTTGCTTATTCCATGCAGGTGGGCGGAGCTGCCATAAATCGCGCTATTGCAGCTGATTTCGGACTAACGTCGGCCCAGGCCGAAGAATATAAGAAAGCCTATGGAATTTCCGGGGCAGCGCTCGGTCTTAAAATAGGTCAGGCCACGCAGCCCATCTTAATGTCTATAATCCAGGAGGTAAAAAAGTCTATAGCTTTTTATACACAGAAATATAATGATGGCGCCCCAATTAGACAGATTTTCCTTTCGGGAGGGACGGCCAAGCTCTCAGGCATAGAACTTTTTATTGCGAACAACACAGGAATAGAGGCTGTAATAGCCAATCCATGGCGAGTTCTAGGTTCTCAGGAAGTACCCAAAGAAATACTGGACAACGGTTCTGATTATACTATTGCCGTTGGACTTGCTATGAGAGATGAATGAGATAAATTTAGTTGCGGGAAAAGGTGCTAAGAAATATGACGAAAAAAAGTTAAGACTCGTAAGAATAGTAGCAGTCTTATCTCTTGTCGTAGCCACTCTTCTTTCCATATCGCTCTTCCTTTTAAATACCAAATTCTCTGTCGCGGCAATTAAGCGAGAACAGACACAGATAATTACCAGAATTGCGTCATATAATACGCGCGCTGCTAAACTTTCTATAGTTAACAACAGGGTAATTGAGATTTCTGAAATTAGGAAGCAGAGTATTGATCTTACAGAGTTTATGGTTGTAATTCTCGATATGAAGCCAGCGGACATTTTTGTTAATTCATTTGAAATCGAAGAAAAGACCGCGACTATTAGTATTTCATCTATCTCGCTTCTTCCAGTTTCAGACTTCATAAACGAGCTTATTAAATATTCCAGGAAAAATACAAAGGAGAATCCGACAATTACAAAAGTTACAATTGAAAGCCTATCTGCCAATAATAAATCCGGAGAGTTTTTTATGACAGTGATTCTTGATATGCCATGAATAAAAAAATAAATATCGATGCCCTGACTTTTAAAACGCTGTACTCGGATTACAAACCGTTTCTTGCTCCCATATTAACAATACTGGGATGCATAATGCTTTTCCTTATTGTCATACTCCCTCAATTAAATGAATTCTTAAGGTCTCAGACCGCTGTTACAGAAGAGAGACGGAAACTAGGGGTCTTACAAAACAACCTATCAACTCTTGAGAGACTTTCAGATAAAGAGCTTGAATCACAATTAGCTTTGGTATCTTCTGCTCTTCCCTCAGGAAAGAATTTTGAAGCTATTATTAATGCATTGTCTTATTCAGCTAACGTTTCAGGTACAATCCTGGGAAATTTTGATTTTGCTGTAGGCAGTCTTACAGAAGCTCCTGCGGAAATCCAAAAGTTTCCATCTCTTGAGATTGACATAAATCTTTCGGGAGACGCAACTGTTGTCTCGTCCTTCCTGCAGACTTTGAATAAAACCTTACCAATTTCAAGAGTTGTAAAAATAGGTATTAATCCGGGGAGTGCTAATATTAAGCTTGCGTTTTATTACAAACCTTTTCCTCCTCCCGGATTTAACGAAAACGCAGTCATAAGCCCTGTGGGGGAAGAGGGATTGTTTCTTATAAAAGAACTTGAGGCTTATAATAATCCTTCCACTCAACCCTTGCCCACATTCGAAAATTTAGTATCCTCTGAGGCAGCCGTTGAGAATTAAAGAAGATCAGGTCTAAGCTTCTCGGTTCTTTTTTTTGATGCTTCCTTTTTCCACTCAGCTATTTTTCCGTGATTTCCCTCTCTTAATATTTTTGGAACAGATAGTTTTTCAAAAACATCGGGTCTTGTGTATTGAGGATACTCAAGGTGAGAATTATCGTCTCCCGAAAAAGATTCAGCCTCTATAACTCCTTTTTTCAAAACGTTCTCAGCGTAGCGTGCTACAGCATCGGTTACAAGTATCGCCGGGATTTCTCCGCCTGTTAGTATAAAATCCCCCACGGAAATCTCTTCATCAATGAAGTTCCGAACCCGCGCGTCCACGCCTTCATAGTGTCCACAAATTATTATAAGATGTTTTAATTTAGATAGTCTTTCAGCATTTTTTTGATTAAAAGTTTTTCCCGAAGCATCCATAAGGATCACTTTTTCTTCACTTTTATTAAGAGTTTTATCGCGTGTTTCATCAATTGCTTTTTTCAAAACATCGACCCTTAGAATCATCCCCGCTCCCCCGCCATATGGTTTGTCGTCGACGGTTTTATGCTTACCTATCCCAAAACTGCGTAGATCTATGAGTTTTATTTCGAGGAGATTTTTATTCAGCGCCCTTTTAATTATCGAGTGGCTAAATGGCCCCTCAAACATCTGCGGGAAAAGAGTTATTATAGAAATCGTCATTCTATGCAGACTCTTCAAGAGCTATCTGAATTCTTTTTTCCTGTTTTATGGCAGGGATTTTCATAACATTTCTTATTGCCTTTATTACTTTCCCTTCTTTACCGATTACCTTGCCCATATCATCTTTCGCAACCCTTATAGTAAAGTTTATTACGCCGTCTACCTCCGCTTCATCGATAGATACGCTATCCGGATTACTGACAATTGAGGAAACTATAAAGTTTAGTGTGTCCTTCATTTCGATTCTAGAATTTTTGCTACTGTAGGGCTTGGGCGTGCTCCTTTTGAAACCCAGTAGTTAAACCTTTCACTATCAATTTCCTTTACCCCCTTTTGTGTACCCTTTTCCCACCATCCCAGGGATTCTATTGCGCGTCCATCCCTGCGTGCTCTTTTTTCGCTAACGACGATGCGAAATCTTCTTTCGCCTTTTCGTCCTACTTTTGAAAGTCTAATTACAAGTGACATAAGTTAATATTCTAACATTTAATTGAGATTATCTCAAGGCTATGCTTCAAATTTTTTAAGCGCTTCTTCTGCAGCTTTTTCTTCAGCTTCTTGTTTGGATTTCCCTTTTCCTTCTCCCAAAACCTTTTCGTTTACAAATACCCCGACCGTAAATGTCTTTGCATGAGATGGGCCTGTTTCAGACATCACTTTGTAGTGTGGAGAATCATGTTTTCTTGACTGAATCGTTTCCTGAAGAAGACTTTTTGGGTCTTTTAGGTCGTTTTTTTGCATAAATACTTCTGCCTTTGGGAAAAGTATGGGATTTATGAATTGAGATACTGCATTAATTCCCTGATCCAGGAAAAGTGCTCCAACTAAAGCCTCGAAGGTATCAGCCAAAAGGCTAAGGTTATGTCTTCCCCCTGATTCTTCTTCTCCTTTGGAAAGCTTTAGGTGCGCTCCTAATCCCATTTCGTCTGCTACTTGGGCAAAAGCTTTTTTGTTTACCAAAAGGGATCTAAGATTTGTTAGTTTACCCTCGTCTAGATGTGGGTATTTTTCAAAAAGATAAGCTGATACCAAAAGAGAAAGCACGCTGTCTCCTAAAAATTCTAGCCTTTCATTTGAGCTTACCTTTCTTTTAATCTCATTAAGATAAGACCTGTGAGTTAAGGCCTCGTCAAGAAGATTTCTGTTTTTAAATTTAGGAAGATTTTGCACTCTTTATAATTTTACCAAGCGCACCGTTTATGAACGCCGGGCTTGATTCCCCTCCGTATTCCTTTGCAAGCTCTATTGCTTCGTCTATTATCACTCTTTCCGGTTCTTTCTTGTCAATCAACAGTTCAAAACAGGCGAGCCTAAGTATAGCAAGGTCAACTCTGTTTATTTTTTCAATTGGAAATTCCGGAGCAGCTTTCTCAATCTCCCGATCTACATGTTTTCGTTCTTTTAGAATTCGCGCCGCAGTGTCCCCTATGCTTTGTGTATGAAATTCATTTTTGAAAAGATCAGAAACTACTTTTTGGCGTTTCTTGTGACGAGGATCAAGCGCGGTTTTCATTTATTTTCTTCAGAAGTGTTTTCTGAAGGTGTCTCAACGGGTTTTGGAGTCTTGATTTTAAGAAATTGCCTAGCTTTATAAAATCCACACTTTGGGCAAACGGTGTGCGGTTTTATTATTGCACCACAGTTAAGACAGCCTGTTGAAGCGGGCATCGCGAGTTTTATCGCAGCTCTTCTTTTTCCCTGCCTTTGTCTAGAGTGACGCTTTTTTGGTTCCTGAGGCATATCGGTATTTTACTTTATTTGAGCCTTGATCGCAACATTTTTTTATTCTTCCAATATCTTTTCCATTCTTTAAGTTCGCTTAGTGTTTCTTTTCTTTTAACTCTGTCTATAAAGAATATTCCGTTCAAATGGTCTATTTCGTGCTGAAAAACCCTAGCATGAAAACCATAGTCAAGTCTGTAAGTAACCGGTTTTCCTAATCGGTCTAAACCTGTAACTATGCACGTTTTGGAGCGCGGCACTAGTGCTCTTATTCCAACGGATAAATCACCCTCCCAATCCTCTTTAGTTATCTTAGATTTCTTTAAAACCTTAGGATTAACAACAATTGTTAGTGGAAAAGGTTTTTTATTTGGATAACGGGGATTTTTGGGATCAACGTGAACAACTATAACCCGTTTGTTTTTGCCAACCTGTGGAGCGGCTATTCCAGCGCCACTGTTTTTAACACAAGTTTTAGCTAAATCATCCAAAAACTTTTGAAAGAATTTCGTAGACAACTCTTTTCTGTCTACTTCTTTCGATTTAGTTCTAAGTGCCGGGTGACCTAGCCGTATTACTTTAAGAATAGCCATGGCCGCAATTATATCCCTTGCTAGAGGCATTTTCAAATAGACTTAAAAATACGTTAATCGGGGCTTACGTTTTTTGTGCTTACGTTATTAACTTTTTCTAAAAGCATAGGATACTTTTTAATGTCAGGAAATATTTTTTTCGCCGCTTCAAAAGACTTTTTTAAAAGATCTAAATCAGAAAAATTGGCGATTTTTAAATCCCTTACTCCGTGTTGTGCTGTGCCATAGACTTCCCCTGCTCCTCTTAATTTTAAATCGATTTCTGCAAGCTCTGATCCAACCTGAGTTTTTTCCATTGATCTAAGTCTTTGAATTGTTTGTTGTGATAGAGACTCTGTAAACAAAAGGCAATATGACTGCTTGTCTCCTCTGCCTACCCTACCCCGGAGCTGATGAAGCTGTGAAAGACCGAATCTTTCCGATGCCTCAAGAACCATTATAGTAGCATTTGGAATATCTATTCCTACCTCTACGACCGGTGTCGCGACAAGAATGTCCGCCTTTCCTCGTCTGAAATCCCCAAGCGCTTTTTCTTTTTCTGCGCTTTTCATTTTTCCATGAAGTAGTCCGAGCTTTAAATTTGTGAATACGCGGGTTTTAAGATTTTCAAATTCTTTTACTGCGGCTTTTACAGTAACCGCGCTTTCCGACTCTTCGATAAATGGACAAATGACGAAAGCCTGGGAGGAAGTTTTTTTAAGCTCTTTTTCTATCCAAGCATATGCACTCTCCCTCTTAGCACTTGGGACAACCCAGGTCTTTATGATCTTTCTTCCCTTAGGCATATCGGTCAGGACCGAAAGGTCAAGATCTCCATAAAGCGTTAGAGCGACGGTTCTGGGTATAGGAGTCGCGGTCATCGTAAGAAAGTGAGGGGTTTTACCCTTTTTTCTTAAAATTCCTCTTTGCTCTACTCCAAATCTTTGTTGCTCATCTATTATTACAAGGCCTAAATTTTCAAAGTCGACATGCTTTTGAATAAGGGCATGGGTTCCTACCGTTATGTCGGAATCTTTTTCTCCTGTTTTTAAACTGCCTGTTCTTAGTGCAACACTAAGTCCAAATGGAGAAAGTAGGTCTGAAATTGTCTTAAAGTGCTGAAGAGTGAGGATTTCGGTGGGAGCCATAAAAACCGACTGAAACCCATTTAAATAGGCAATATACATTGCCACGCATGAGACGACTGTCTTACCCGATCCCACATCTCCCTCAAGTAACCTATTCATTGGTCTCTCAAGTCCAAGGTCGTTTAAAATCTCAGATATTGCTTTTTGCTGTGAATCCGTAAGCTTGAAAGGTAGGCTTTTCTCAAACTCGGATAACTTAGCTTTATCTAGCTTAAAAGGTCTGCTTTTACCAATTTTGTCCCACTCTCCTCTTTTTATGATTGAGCCCAAATGAATAGTCAAAAGCTCATCAAAAGCAAGCCTATTTCGAGCCTTCAATGCTTCGTCGGGAGTATCCGGAAAGTGAACATTTCGAATAGCCTTTGCATACTCCATTAATCCATTCTCATTTCTTATTTTATCTGGTAGCGGGTCTTTCTCCACATTCCCTTCGAGAAGCTTAAAAACCTGACGCCTAATCCATTTGGAGGAGACTCCCTTTGTCTCAGGATATATGGGAACAAGCCGTCCCGTATGGATTAGATTCTCGCTCTCAAGTTCATAGTCCGGTGAGCGAAAAACAAGCTTGCCCCCGTCCTGGTCTACTTTCCCGGAAATCGATATTCGCTCCCCCTTCTTAATAGTTTTTAGAATAAAGGGTTGGTTAAACCAGACGATTTCTACCTCACCCGTGTTATCTTTTACCCTGGCTTTTTGAATCCTTCTGTAGCCTTTCGTATAAACATTTTTTATTGAGTCTACCTCTCCTTTTATGGTTGCCACGTCCCCTGCCCTAAGTTTTCCGATTTTTGATACCAAAGAATAATCTTCATAGCGAAATGGGATGTGAAGAAGAAGGTCAGATAGCCTGATTATCCCAAGCTTTTCGAGGCGTCTTGAGTATATTTTGAAAAGACGGCCGGCGTCTTTTATGGGAGTAGAAAGATCCATTTTAGACTTAAAGACTTAAAAAAGGAAGGATAGAAGTAGCAATAAGGGCAATTCCTACTGCAATAGCAACTATTCTCCAGAGTTTTTTATTTTCTCTAATCTTGTCCATATTAATCGATTCTTAGTTTTACGGATTTTTTCCCAACACTTAGTATGCCTGCGCTTACCTTTTCTCCCGTCTTTATTTTTTCACCGTTCAGCTTTACCCCGTCTTGAGAGAAAAGTCTTTTTGCGTCAGATTTAGAGCCAACTAGACCCATTTTTAAAAGCAAGCCTTCGTTAACAGTAGATTCTTGATTTACCCTCTGTTCGGAAATATTTTCAGGGGCTTCTCCTTTTTGAACTACTCTCTCAAACTCCTTGGCTGCCTTTTCGGAGGGTGTTGCTCCGTGCATTTCCGCGACGATTGTTTTTGCAAGTTTCTTCTTAGCACTCAGGGGATCTTTTAATCCTTGTTTAAGTTCTTCAATTTCCTCCATTGGCAAATCGGTCGCCAACACATAGTATTCATTTATAAGCTCGTCGTTTATTGCCATGATTTTTCGATACATATCCTCAGGACTATCGTCTAGCCATATGGCGTTGTTCCATGTTTTGCTCATTTTTCTGCCATCAGTTCCCATTAGAAATTCAGTTGCCAAAAAGTAAGACTCTTTTCCCCGCAATTTTTTCTGTAATGTTCTTCCCGCCTGCATGTTAAACGTTTGATCTGTTCCTCCAATTTGAATATCTGTATCCATGAAATAACTGTCGTAACCCTGCATTATTGGGTACTCAGTCTCATCAAGTCTCACGCTTTTTCCTTCATCCAAGCGTTTCTTAATAAGCTCCCGGCTTATAAAGTCGTTCAAAGAGAATTGCTGTTTAAGTTCAAAAACTTGTGAGTAAGTTAATTTTGCAAGCCATTCGCTATTATGTTTGACTTTCACTTTTGAAAAATCTAGGATCTTCTCAGCCTGTTCTTTATACGTACTAAAGTTCTCTTCGATCTCACCTTTTGTAAGAACAGGTCTTTCGGAGTCTTTGTCAGAGGTATCCCCTACCAGTGCAGTGAAATCACCTATCAAAAAAGTAACATTGTGTCCTAGCTCCGCGAATTTTTGGAGCTTCCGCAATGAAACTGCATGACCTAAATGGATTTTCGTATTTGTAGGATCGATCCCCAGGTAAACGTTCAGCTTGCCATCTTTTTTTAGTTTTTCTGCGAGTTTATCCTTTGAAGGTATAATATTAGCTATGCCGCGGGTAAGAAGCTCGTCTATATCGGTCATTTTTTGAGTATAGCATACCCGCCTGCCGGACGGCCAGGTTTGGACGATAGGCTTAAATTTGGTATAATTTGACATACCTATGGTTGACTATGGCTTAGGTCTTCGAAGGACTAGGAGATCAAGACTTAGATCCTCAAAGATTGTCCTATACTCAAAACTTTCCCGCTATGCTTTAATCGGCCTAATTTTGATGGTGTTTTTAAGCGTAGGAATTTTTCTATGGTACGGCAGAGATCTTCCCCAGCCTGGTAAGCTGGCTGAGGCATCTCTTGGAAACTCGACCAGGATTTACGACAGGAATGGTGAAATTCTCTACTCCGTATATCAAGATGAGATACGAAGCTATGTAGAGCTTGATAGGATTCCAAAAATAGCTCAGCAAGCAACCGTAGCTACGGAAGACAAGGGTTTTTATAAAAATGATGGATTTTCGGTAACTGGGCTCGTCCGCGGTCTAGTAATAGACCCTATTCTTAGAAGGCGAGTTACCGGAGGATCAACCATCACGCAGCAGTTGATAAAGAACGTACTTCTTACCTCGGAGCGAAGCCTTCCCAGAAAAGTAAAAGAATTAATACTGGCAGTTCAGGCGGACAAAATATATTCAAAAGATGAAATCCTCGAAATGTATTTAAACAACGTTCCTTACGGCGGAACCGCAATAGGGATAGACTCGGCATCCGAAGCATACTTTGGAAAAGGCGTTGAGGAGTTAGATCTCGCCCAATCTGCGTTTTTGGCTGGACTTCCGCAGGCGCCTTCTTACTATTCTCCATTCTCAGGCAACGACTATTACATAGGAAGGACAGAGTATGTTCTGAATCAAATGGTAAAAGAGAAATTTATTACTAAAGATCAAAAAGAAAAAGCCCTTGCGGAAATAAAAAAATATAAATTTACTCAAAAAAACCATGCAATTAAAGCTCCTCATTTCGTAATGTTTGTTAGGCAGCTTGCGGCAGAGCAATTTGGTGAAAAAGCGGTAGACGGCGGAGGACTCCAGATTTATACGAGCCTTGACTATAAAATCCAAAAAGAAGCGGAGAAGATAGTTGAGGAGGAAATAGAAAAGCTCAAAGGTTATAAGGTCGGAAACGGAGCAGCGGTAGTGATGGACCCAAAAACCGGTGAAATACTGGCTATGGTAGGAAGTAAGGATTATTTCGATCAGGACAATGAAGGGAATTTTAACGCTAGCCTTGCGAAAAGACAGCCGGGATCTTCCCTAAAGCCTGTCATGTACGCGAGGGCTCTTGAAGAAGGATACACGGCAGCCTCTCTGATAATGGATACGAAGACAGACTTTCCGCAAGACAACCAGCCCACATATACTCCCGTTAACTATGATGGGAAATTCAGGGGTCCCGTGCAGCTTCGGTTTGCCTTAGGAAATTCACTTAATATACCTGCAGTAAAGATGTTAGCAAGGGTGGGGATAAAAGATGTAATGCAAAAAGGTTACGACATGGGAATAAAAAATTGGCAGCCCACGTCTGAGGCGATGTCGTCTGTTGGGTTGTCTCTGGTTCTGGGAGGAAGGGAGACGACACTTCTCGATGAAGTCACAGCGTACGGAGTCTTAGCAAACGAAGGGGTGAGGCAGGATTATGTAGCAATAACAAGGGTAACAGATCTTAAAGGAAAAAAACTTTTCGAACAGAAGAAAAAAGATGGATCAAAAGTTTTATCAGAAGGAATAGCTTTTATTATTTCCCACATTCTTTTGGATAACAATGCTAGATCTTTGGTCTTTGGTCCCTCGTCATACTTAAATATTCCAGGACGAGCGGTATCTGTAAAAACCGGAACTACGGATAACAAGAAGGATAACTGGACTGTGGGATACACTCCATCTTATGTCGTGGGAGTATGGGTTGGAAATAACGACAATACCCCCATGAATCCAGTGATTGCTTCGGGAGTAACAGGAGCTAGCCCAATATGGAACAGAATTATGACACATGTTTTAAAGGGAAAGCCGAATGAATCCTTCAAGGAGCCGGACGATGTCATAGCTGTTCAGGTTGATTCTTTGACCGGAGGCACTCCTTATGACAATAGACCTACCAGATCTGAATACTTTATAAAAGGTACAGAGCCTACGAGCGCATCGTCAGTTTATAAGAGCAAAGACGGAAAAACCTACATTCTTTTTAGAGAATCAGACCCCATATCGAAAGATGGCAAAAATCGCTGGCAGGAAGGGATAGATGCATGGGTTGGAGAGAATTACAAAGATGACCCCGTATATAATCCCCCAGGATCGGTTTTTGAAGAAGAGAAAAAAGAGGAAAAGAAAGAGGAGCCTTCCTCAACTCCGACGCCGAGTCTGACTCCTACTGAGTCCCCTACCCCGACACCAACTCTCGTTATTTAAAGTTGGCTTGGAACATTTCAATTAATCGTTTTTTTATTTTTTCGCGGACTTTTCCGACATCCCCTTTTGTAATGTTTCGCTCGGTACTTTGAAAGACTATGTGAAAAGTACGAATATCCTCAAACCTATCGAGAAGCGATACGTTAACAATCAAGGGGTCGGTAGTTTTAATTTCTTCGGCGACATCAATAGTTGAGATATCGGGTTTAAGTATAACGGCTAAATCTTCTGAGATCGGAGGAAATTTGCCGATAGGATTATAAACTTTTTTTAAGGTGGAGAAAGATGTTGCTTTTTCAAAATCCAGCTCGAAATCTATTATGTCAGCTGAAACGGGTTCAATATAGCCCAGGTAGTCTTTGCCTCTAGTAATTTCTGCGCCACCCGCTCCGTCAAGTCTTTTCTTAAACTTTATACCCTTTATTCCAAGATCTTCGAAAAGAGTTTCCAGGATTCCTTTTGCTTCAAAAAATGAAACGTTAGGTTTTTTTAGCGCCCCGGATAGTAGGAGCTTTTCCTCCGGCAAATCTTTTTGCCTTTTTTTATAAACGCATGCTATCTCAAATATCTTTATTTCTTCCCGACCCTTATTCTTACCAAGTACTTCAAGAAGGCTTGGTATCAAGGAAGACCGAAGAAATGTCATGTCAGAAGATAACGGATTTTTTAGGGTTAAAGCGTTTTCTATCGGACCATCGTATAAATCCTCGGATACCAGGGAATAAGTGTATACTTCAGTAAACCCGAAGTATTTAAGCGCTTCTTTTACTCTTCTTTCCCAATAGAACGCAGTCTCGAAGCGCGTGAATTTTAAGTTCTCGTTTAAAGGTGGAAGAATGCTGGGAAGCCTTTGATATCCGTATACTCTAGCTATTTCCTCGATAATATCTTCTTCAATTTTAACGTCAAGGAGCCTAAAAGATGGCACTTTTACCAAAAGTTTGTCTGTCCTGTCCGTAACTTCGAAATCAAGCTTTCTAAGAATCCTTCTGCATTTGTCTTCAGGAATAGCTTCCCCTATAACCCTACTAATTTTTTCTAAAGATACTTTGATCTCGTGTTTTTTGGGTGGGTTAGGATAAATGTCTAAAACAGAAGATGACACTTTTCCATCTGCAGCCCCCTTGTAAAGCTCAATTCCCCGAAGGAGCGCCGGCATTGCGAGTTCTGGATCAACCCCTTTTTCATTTAAGACCGCGGCTTCTGACCTTATTCCCAACTCCATTGAGGTTTTCCTTATGAGAGTGGGGTCGGTGTTGTCTAAAAACAATAATATTTTCTTGGTGTTTTCACCCACCACGCTATTTTCTAGACCCATAATACCAAGCAGATCAACTATCCGGCCATTTGAGTCTTCCATTACTATGTCCCCGCCCAAAAGCGAATATTGCTTTTTATCAAGGGTTACGAGACTCTCGCCTTTTTTTGACTTGCGGATAGTAAGCTTTTCAGCATTGAGTTTGTCAAAGTCGAAGACATGTACTGGGTGACCAATTTCCCGCATTACATAATTTGTTACGTCTATCAGATTATTTAGAGACCTAATCCCTGATGCTTCAAGTCTATCTTTTATTTTTTTTGGGGAATCTTTGACCGCGACATCCATTACAACGGCACAAATTCTGTTGACAAGATTTGACTCAGCCTCTATTTTTACAGGAAAATCTTTTCCTTGATTTCTATTTTCTAAAGAATTTTTTTTAAATTCCGCCTCTATTCCCTGTTCAGCTAGAGCTGCAGCTGTCTCGCGGGCAAGCCCAACAACGGACATTAAGTCGGGTCTATTTGTAGTCACCTCGATATCGTATATATAGTCTTCGGCCTTCCTTTCAAGTCTTTCTACGGAAACGCTTGAAAGCGATAAATGCTTTGCAATATCCGCGGGCTTAGCAGAGGTTTTAAGATATTCCCTAAGCCAGCTGTCAAGAATTTTTATATTCATTTTAGAATTGTTCTAAGAATTCAAGCTTGTTGGAGTACAAAAGCCGGAGATCGTCTATTTCAATTCCCTCTTTCATCATAAGTACTCTTTCTACCCCCCAACCGAAAGCAAAGCCGGTATAGGTGTTTGGATCTATTCCGCCATTTTTTAAAACATTGGGGTGGACCATTCCGGCTCCTCCCATCTCAAGCCAGCCCTCTTTACAAAGTCTGCATCCCTGCCCGTCCGGCAGGCGGGCGCGTCCGTTACACACTCCGCATGTGACATCTACTTCAAATGATGGTTCCGTGAATTCAAAGTGATATGGTCTTATTCTAGACTGTCTTTTTTCACCGAAATAGCTTTTCACGAAGAAATCAAGAACTCCTTTAAGATGTGTTATGGAGATTCCCCGATCCACGACGAGTCCTTCGAATTGATGAAACATCGGTGTATGGGACACATCAGACTGTCTTCTATAGCATTTGGCTAGGTTTAGCATTCTTATTGGAGGCTTTATTCTTTGCATTTCCCTAATTTGTCCTGACGACGTGTGAGGAGTTAAAACCATCGGGCCATACTTGGGATCCGGCTCTTCGTTTATGAAAAAAGTTTCCCAATCATCACGTGCCGGATGATTGGGCGGAAAATTAAGGGCACCGAACGCATACCAATCCCACTCAACCTCAGGATAGCGGACGCGGGAAAATCCTATGGATTTAAAGATTTCTGATATTTCCTCAATTGCTTGAGTAATAAGATGAAGGTGGCCTAAGGGAGGACCAATTCCTGGATTTGTGACGTCAATATCTTCTCTAATTTTTTTCGAGACCTGTGATTTGAGATTTGAGGCTTGGGATTCAATGGTATTTTCTATTGTAGTTTTTACTTCGTTGGCGAGCATTCCTACAGCGGGACGGCGCTCCTGCGGAATTTTTGTTATTTCTTTTATTGCGACGGTGAGCTTTCCTGATCTTCCTAAGAACTGAAGCTTTACACCTTCAAGCGTTTCTAAATCCGGCGCGTCAAGAATTAAAGAAACAGCATTGTTTTTAATATTCAACAGTTCTTCTTCCATGATGTTTTAAGGATACCAAATTCTGAAGCATAATGCAGACGACTAAACAACTATTTTCAGCTTGAACCATTTTTTAATCCACTTTTTTTCCTTCATTCTCCGATCAAACCATTCGCTCCCTATGTAATTTGGCGTGGGCCTAAGAATGAGATTTACTAAATCCTTTACTCCATGGGGTGCTGAGAGGATTATCTTTCCATTTTCAAGCTTTACCCCGATACAAGTTGCGGTTTCCACCCAACCCGAAAGCGCTTCCTCAGAGGATTTATATGGAGGGCGATCATGAAAAATATGCATTCTGGCTTGGTTGGTAACGCTCCATTTTACAGACGGAAAGAGTTTGCCTAGCGCTTTCTCGTAATCTTTTTCAGCTTTTGTGGTGTCGGACTTCATTTCGTTTTCTGTAAAATCACCAGCGTCAAAGTAAATACAATCTATATCCGGAAGTGGCGTTCTCTTCTTATACCCGTGAAGATAATCCCAAATCTTACTTCTTACAAATCCTGCACCAATCCACCAGTCCGGAAGATTTAAAGAATGCGCGGCGCGAAGCGCGTTCATCATCCACTCGTCTTTTTCGATGAGTAGGATAATGTCCCTTTTATTCACGGGGTAATTATATCAAAGAGGAATTATTTTACTGAGGAGACAATTTTACTAAAAGTTTCGGGATCAGTTTGCACCAAATCCGAAAGAGTTTTTCTATCTAGTTCAATTTTGGACTTCTTAAGCTTATCCATGAGAGTACTATAAGAAAGACCTTCTTTCCTTGCAGCTTCGCCTATTCTTACAATCCAAAGAGATCTGTTGTCTCTTTTTCGAAGTTTTCGTCCGTGGTATGCATAAGCGCCTGAGTGAAGCGCCGCTTCATGTGCGGCCCTGATAAGTCGAGATTTCGTACCGCGAAATCCGCGAGTCTTATCGTGTAGCTTTTTATGTTTTCTCCTAGATACAACTCCTCTTTTAACTCTTGCCATATTATGCTCCCAGCATCATCTTTACTTTTCTTGCAAACGGTTTTGACAAAACTCCCGGTTCCTTAAGTCTTCTTAATCTTGACTTTCTCTTGCCCATTTTAAGATGGCTTTTATACTGATGGGAGAACATAACCTTACCGGTCTTTGTAACCTTAAATCTTCTAGATACTGATCTCTTTATTTTCTTCTTCGGCATTGTTTTTATTTCCTTTCTTTTCGGGCGAGAGCATCGATATTAAATTTCTTCCTTCAAATCGTCTTTCTTTCTCAACTTTCGAAATATCTGAAAGAATGCCAATAGCCTTTTCCATTATCTGGTGTCCGAATTCGGGATGAGCCATTTGTCTTCCCGTAAACTTGACTACCATTTTAACTTTATTATTTTCAGTAAGAAATTCTCTCGCACGTCTCATCATTACATCGAGGTCGTGATCGTCCATAAACGGACCGAGTCTTACTTCTTTTGTTTCAGAGCCCTTGCTCTTTCTTTTTTCTTCTCTTTTTTTCTTTTCCTCCTGATAAAGAAATTTATTAAAATTGATAATCCTAACGACCGGCGGGCTTGCTTTTGGCGCTACTTCTACCAGATCAAGCCCTAACTCTCTTGCCTTTTCTAGCGCTTCAATCTTCCCCAGAACTCCGATCTGTTTGCCTTCTGCGTCGAGCACTCTAAGAGTTGACGCAAAAATCCGATCATTTATCCTGTAAAATTTTTTGGTTTCTCCTGGTCTTCTAAACCTTTTTATCAATGTCTTCCTTTACCAATATTTTAAATTGGGAAAGATTCAACAGTCCGTAATCTTTCCCATTTCTGTCTCGAACTGAGAGGCTTAAGTCTTTATTCTTGAGCTCCTCGTCCCCTATTATACCTAAGAAGGGAACTTTTTGTAAAGTAGCCTCGCGAATCTTGGCCTGAAGTCTTTCCGAGCGGTCGTCGACTTCTACTCTAATTCCCTCCTCCGATAATTTCTCGGCGATTTTTTTTGCGTGTTCTGTATGCCTGTCTGCTATTGGAAGAAGTACTACCTGAACCGGTGAAAGCCAGATCGGAAAAGCGCCTTGATAATGCTCCGTAAGAATTCCGATAAATCGTTCAACTGATCCGAGTATGGCGCGGTGCACTATAACTGGTCTTTTTGCTTTGCCGTCTTTATCTATGTATTCAAGCTGCATTTTTTCAGGTATTTGGAAGTCAAGTTGAATTGTGGCAAGCTGCCAGTCTCTGTCTTGAGAGTCTTTTATGTGAATATCAATTTTCGGTCCGTAGAACGCTCCGTCCTTTTCTTTCATTCCATACTTAACTTTTGCATTGTCTAGCGCTTGATTCAAATCTTTTTCTGCTTCCTCCCAAAGCTTGGGGTCTCCCATTGCTTTATCGGGTTTTGTGGAAAGGAAAAATTCGGGAATGAATCCTAAGGATTTGTAAAACTCAACGACCAGAAGAATAAGGCCATGTACCTCGTCTTCGATCTGATCCGGTCGCACGAAGTGATGCGCGTCATCTATAGAGAATTGTCTTACTCTAAACGCTCCTCCCAGGACTCCCGACAATTCATTCCTGTGAAGGACACCGAAATCTGCAAGCCTTAGGGGAAGATCTTGGTAACTTCGAAGACGCGTTGAGTAAACTAGACAAGCTTCCGGACAATTCATTGGTTTCAGGCTATAGCTTTCTCCATCTACTTCAAGGGTAAACATGTGCTCATGATAAAAATCCCAGTGGCCTGATTTTTTAAACAGATCACTCTTTACCATTACCGGTGTGTTTATTTCCTTGTATCCTTCGGAAAGAAGTCTTTTCCGAAGAAAATCAACCAGGGTTTTATAAATTATGTAGCCCTTGTGATGCCAAAAAATAGCTCCAGGCGCAACGTCGTGCACGGAAAAAAGATCTAGCTCTCGACCTATTTCTTGATGACTTTTTGTGTTGGGTTTTGCCATTGTGCTCGGCTATTTTACCAGCTGGGGGTTGTTTTGTAAAACTGAATTCAAGGTATTTGAAACAAAGTCGCCTATAAATGGAATAAAGCCTATGTGGTTTCCTATAATACCTAATACCGCGATTATTATAGAAAGTCCAATTGTGGCTCCGAGTCCCCAGGCAAGTCCTCCGAGGAGATTGTTGAGGAAAATATGTTTGCGAGGCCTATTTACGTATTCGTGTTTATTGGCAGACATAGATTAAGTGTATGGGGAAAAAAGTCTTGTGTCAATTGCTTTTAGCTGTGGACCCGATCCCGATGTACATCGGGGTGACCTGTCCGATGAACATCGGACCGCTCTAACCAATTCGAATCTCTCCGCTAGAAACAATTCTCTCTACAATTTTTCTGCTCTTCAACTTTTTAAGTTTATATTCAATTTGCCTTGCTTCCCTTGAGGTAGAAAATTCTTTTGCAAACGCTAACTTAAATGGCCTAGTGAATCTTGTATAGCCTGATTTTCCCTGATTGTGTTCATTAATTCTTCTATCAAGATTGTTCGTTGATCCAATGTAATATCGGGAGTTGGTTAGAGATTGAAGTATATAAACAAATGCCATTTGTGGACCCGAGAGGTGTCGAACCTCTGGCCTCTTCGATGTCAACGAAGCGCTCTACCGCTGAGCTACGAGTCCTAAATAAACAAGCCCCCCCCTCAAGGCTCGTCTATTTTATCAGAATGAATTTACTTAGACAATCAATTTGCCTTCTTGAAATAGAAGTCGATAGCGCTTGTCGTCAAGGGGATATTAACCTGTTTGGGTGGAGACTACTCTTTCACCAGAAAGGCCGAAAGTTGTACCGTGTTTTTTAAACATATTCCAATATCCTCTTTTTGCTTTCTTAGTATAGAAGGCCTCAAGCCATGCGCCTGAATCTTCTACCTTAAGCCTTGCTTTTCTTATCGTATCCAGTATCCATTCCAGGAATGTTAAGTGATATTTTCCCGGGTCTTCTGGTACTTCGATTAGAGAAACATCCTTGAATTGAGCCTGGAGCTCTTGGGAAGTGTTCATAAGCTGACGAAGCTCAATTGAAATCTCCTCCATTCTAACTCTTAGCTCTTGAGACTGCTCGTGTCTTTCCCTCTTTTCTCCGTGGATTACCTCTGCTGCGTAATTAATGCCAGCTTCTACGCGTGGTATTAGATCTTCTGTTCTTCTCTTTAGATCCTTGAGGCTTAGCTCGGTACCTTCTGCAAGTACACCTGAGGGTTTGCTCGTAGAGTCTTTATAGTCTTCGCCTTTAACTTCCTGAGTTTTACCTAGCATCTGCTCCCAAAGAGCTCTTCCCGTTTCCTTAACCAGATCATCGGTAACTCCGGATTTAAGGTCTTCGCCGAGGCTCTTAACTGATTCGACTGTATTCTCGTCGACAAACTGCATTAACTTCTTTGCTTTAGTTGAACTCATAGTTGGTAGAATTTATCACAAGCTACGCAAGAAATCAAGCGTCTTCTGTTGTCTGAGTATGCTTGCGAGAAGGTATTTGTTGGCTTGTAAATTCTGTTTTTCCTCAGAGGTTTTTGCTTTACCTATAGTATTCTCGAGATCAGCATCGGAAACAGTTATTTTTTCGCTATCTGCCACTTTTCTTAGGGTAAATTCTAGCTTTAAATCATTTGCCGCTTTTCCTTCGGCCTCAAGACGTAACATCTCGGCTGTCTTGCCCGTTGAAGACAGATATTGGTCAAGTGTTAGCCCCAATTTTTTTATTTCATCAAGGCTTTGGGATAAAAGCTTATCTGCCTCGCGTTCTATAAGAATCTTTGGTATCTCAACAGTAGTTGAGTCCAGGAGCGCTTTTATAATATCCTCAAGTTTAACCTCCTGCTTCTCTTTTCCGGGTACAATAATTTTCGACTTGGCTGTTACCGACTGGACGTTTTTCTTATATTCTCCTAAGCTTATCTCGGGTTCTTCAGCAGTTAAGGCCTCGAATTCCCAATCTTTTCCCTCTTCGAGGGGTTTTATATGAACCTTGGGATCAATTATGGGTTCTATTTTGTGTTCTTTTACGGCTTCGATATATGCTTTTGGAAGTAGGTGTCTTAATGTTTCCTCCTGAACTCTTGATTTATCAAGTTTTTCCTCGACAATTTTTTTAGGAGCCTTTCCTTTTCGAAATCCCGGTAAATCCGCATTTTTTACCATTTCCGCTATGACTTCTTCACGCGCCTTTTTTACCTCTTCCCAGGTTACGTTTATCTTGAGTGCGATTGTTTTATCCTCTTTCTTAGTGATCGTAGATGTCATATTATTTAGCGTTTACATTGAGCAAACGAAGTGCGGACGAAGGGAGTCGAATTCCGCTTGTCAAGCCCTTCGGCTTCGCTCAGGGCGAGCAAGCGAACTCCTTTCAGTCCGTTCCCACACGCCTTTACGTCTTTGGTACCGAGGAGAGGACTCGAACCTCCATGTCTTTCGACACATGGTCCTAAACCATGCGCGTCTGCCAGTTCCGCCACCTCGGCGTATCGATCTTGATTATACTAAATTTAGATCGAAAGCGGAAGCCTCTCGGCGCTTTGGGCTTTCTCGAAATCTTCGATTCTAGCCATGAAATAAGATACTCTTTGTGCCCATGTAGGTGACGCAGCATAAGTAAGTCCTATTAGATATGGATCAGTTTCAGGATTATCCTTTAGGTACCTTTCTCTAAGCCCCTTTGAAATGACCTCAATACCCTCAGACCATGAGTTAAATCTTATAACGTTGTCTCCATATACTCCCCATCCCCAAGCGTTATGAGAGTTATAGGGAATATGCTGTCCGAATGTAGATTCAAGGCCTGCAATTGACGCTACTAGCCTCCAGTCGAGGCTATATTTATCCGCGCTAGTCACGAAGTCCCCAGCATTTGCAGCCAAAGGCGAGTCATACTGAAGTAAAAAGTCCTTAAGAATCTGCTCACGCCTGTCGGGGAGCTTGTTGCCATAGGTAGACACAAGCTTGGCGGAAGACCCCGATGCATTCTGAAACGCATAGGTAGATCCAGGCATTAAAGCCACGAAAATTAGAAAAGCAATTGTTATTATGGGTTTCATATTTCTCCTAGCCGAATATACGCTTTTAGGCGTTTTTGGCCATAAAAAATCCTAACGTAAGCATTTGGACGGCCTACCTTAGGATCTGCCGAGTAGTATACTACAGACTATAGGGTTTGTCAAGTCCCCACTATAGGTTTATTGTAGTTGGTTCATGAAGTGATTGACGGAGAGTGACCAAGAACCATCATTTGATGGAGTCCATTTTTTTTGTATCTCTTCGGGAGTTGTGAATCCATTCTGGATATATTTTATAGCTATAGCGCGAGTTACGGTATCAATCGCCTCTTTAAAATTGTCAAACTTCAAAACCTTCCCCCCGTATATTCCATATCCCCAGCAGTTATACGATTCCTTAGGAATCGTTCGGCACCCTGTGGATTCCTGCATGGCAATAGCAGGGATTAGTCTAAAATCGATATTATTCGCTTTTGCTGCAGATACTATGTCGTGAGCATGTTCTGCGAGAGGCGAGTTATACCTAGTGAAGAACTGTCTCACCGTTTCGGTCTTTGAGTCGTCTTCCTCTATCCTCACGGATAAAGCGTTATAGTTGGGTATTGCAGTATATGCAGAAGTGCTGGCTGCCAGAACTGATGGTTTTTTTGAGTGGTAGCCTAGGTATGACAAATAAAGAATGCAAAGAACGAGGAAAAAAGGAGTTATCAGAAAAAAGGAGGCAGTAGAAAACACTTTCTTCATGATTTCACCCTATTCTGCCATCTGAGAGATTTGTTGTCAAGCGTTGAAGCTAATCTGTTTTTTTGATATACTCAAACAGAATTTGCGGGCGTAGTTCATCGGTAGAACGTCTCGTTGCCAACGAGAAGGTGGAGGGTTCGATTCCCTTCGCCCGCTCAGACAAAAAAAGTATTACATATAAATCATGCAGATAGACTTTTTCGAAGAATTTCCAAGCAATGAAAGTCTATCTAAGCTACGTCTCATTAAATTTCGAACTAACCTTTATATCGCAGCTAAAAACCTTAAAGAATTCCGCTATTTAGAAAATAGAATAAAAGAATCTTATAAGAATGTAGATAAGATAGTTTACTGGCCAATCCTTAAGTTAGATGAAGGTTATTGGATGTCAGTATTTTCTAAAACATCGGCAGTCAAGCGAATTCAAAACGAGCTTAGAGAAACAAACCAAAATTTCAGGGTACTCTGGGATGCAGAACTACCAATACTAAATAAAAAGCTTTTTATAACTCAACTACCTCACTTTTTCACTAATCGGAAAATCATACAAGGAATATTAAACAAAAACCATTCTCTCATAGTTACTGCGACTCCAAAAAGCGGAATAAGTAAGCTTTTCCTATATTCAACGTGTACTTATTTCCCTTCAGGAAGCTTCCATTATATCGATATGCTATATAGTTCTTTACTTAAGGTAAAGAATAAATCAGAATACCTACGTGGTTTTATAAAAAATAATAAACATAAATTTCGTAATTATTCTGTTGCTCTTGGCCTAATCGGTCGAGGGGTAGAAGACCATACAATACCATTAATCTCCCCTTCTCAATTGGAAAAGGATTTAACCCTTGTCCAAAAAGAAAGAATAGAAAATGTAATACTTTATCGCCTAGGAGGTTTAAATAAAGAATATCTTCGCGTCCTTGAAAAATTCGCTAGCTGAGGGTTTAGAGTAAGCCGAGAGCCTGCATTCTTCTTGAGCAGGCGGGAAACTGCCCATAGATATTTGATCGTGAGACCAATCTTTGAACTGCCTCGGTCTGAACCTCCAGAGGCGCCAAATCCGCTCTTTCATATCCTGTTCCCATGCTTCTCCATGTTCCCGGGGAGAATTGAAAAGCTCCAAAGTAGCCGTTTCCGCTGTTTCTTCCGGCTGTCATACCAGACTCACAGTTTCCAAGAAAGCTGATCTGGGCGTCGTTAAGTGGGCCAACACCAGATGAAGGTAACGCAGTGACGTTTTGAGATAGAGGCAATATATTTGTTGCCGGAAGTGCTAAAGCCAAACCTCTTTGCTTCTCCAGTTTTTTTGCAAGTTTTTCCTGAAGGTTTGCGGGTTTCTCAGGTTTTTCCATTTTTACTTTAATTTTCCAGCCCTCCTCTATGAGATTTGGGTTTTTAATCCATGTATTATCATTCCAGATATTAGTCCAGTATTCAGATGACCCGTAAGACTTCTCGGCAATAGAAGATAGAGCGTCTCCTTTTTTGACAATAACTTCCCCAGTCTGTGATTTTTCATTCACAGTTTTTGTTTGAGGATTTTGAAGCTGAGCAGATTGAGATTGAGTAGGATTAAGAGGAAAAAAGCTGAGAGCAAGCGCTAATGCGCCTACCACAAATTCCTGCCCCATATAAAAATCCAACTAAATTTCTTCAGTTGGATAGATGGAAATTCTAGCATTTAGGGTGATTTGTGTCAAGTGAAGACGGGGCTTTCTACGTGCCTTCGGTCCATGAGGATAGGTATTTTTTTTGCTCGGGCGTAAGGCGGTCGTAGGAAACTCCCATAGCCTTAAGCTTTAGACTTGCTACATTGTTATCAAGTTCTTTCGGAAGAACGTAGACTTTATTATCAAGTTTTCCTTTGTGATCTACGAAATATTCTGCCGCTAATGCCTGATTTGCGAAGGACATATCCATCACTTCTGCAGGATGTCCTTCTGCAGCCGCGAGATTAACAAGTCTTCCCTCGCCCAAAACGTAAACCTTTTTACCGCTTAGGGTATATTCTGTCAAGGACGGCCTAAGGGTCCTTTTCTTTGTAGCCAGCTTTTCAAGCCCCGCCATATCTATCTCTACGTCGAAGTGTCCGGAATTCGCTACAACTGCGCCTTCCTTCATTTTTTTAAGATGAGTTGTGGTTATGACATGCTTGTCACCGGTTGCGGAAACAAAGATATTTCCTATCTTTACAGCCTCATCCATTTTCATAACCATAAACCCGTCCATTAAGGCTTCAAGTGCCCGTACGGGATCCACCTCTGTGACTACCACATGAGCGCCCATGCCTCGCGCACGCGATGCTATACCCCTTCCACACCATCCATAGCCTCCTACAACGAATGTTTTGCCTGCCAGCAGTATATTTGTGGCTCTGATTATTCCGTCGATCGTAGACTGGCCTGTGCCATAGCGGTTGTCAAACATGTGTTTCGTATTCGATTCGTTGACTGCGAGGACCGGTACCTTAAGCGCTTTATCTTTTTCCATTGCCTTAAGTCTTATTACTCCTGTCGTTGTTTCCTCTGAGGAGCCGATTATATTCTTTATAAGATTTTTTCTTTTTGTGTGAAGAAGAGATATTAGGTCTCCTCCGTCGTCCATTGTTATTTGAGGATTAAAATCAAGAGCTTGATTTAAATGCTGATAATAAGTTTTATTATTTTCTCCATGAACGGCAAATGTAGGAATTCCGAAATCTTTTACCAAAGACGCTGCCACCATATCTTGAGTGGATAGTGGATTTGAGGCACAAAGAACGACTGATGCTCCACCTTCTTTTAGCGCAAGCATTAAGTTGGCAGTCTCACTGGTTACGTGAAGACACGCAGCTATGGTAATTCCTTTTAGTGGTTTTTCTTTTTTAAAGCGGTTTTTGATAGTGGCGAGGACGGGCATTTGCTGTCCTGCCCACTCGATTTTTAGCTCACCCTGGGGGGCTAAAGATAAATCAGCTACGTCGTATTGTATGCTCATCTTTGATGAATTAGAACTTTAACATATGGCCATATGTTTGTCTATATCGTTTTTCGAACTCTTGTTTGGTAAAAATATGTTCCTGTGTCCCGTATTCTTCGAGGCAAAATGATGCTGCTGTAGAGCCCATTTCTCCGCATGTTTTTAGGTCTAGTACTTTTTCAAGTCCTGCTAAAAACCCGGCTCGGAAAGCATCTCCTGCGCCTGTAGGGTCAATTAATGCTTTTGGCTGGGCTGCTTTTATCTTGTGGGTTCGGCCTTCTGCCGCAACTGTGGCACCTTTTTCTCCAAGCGTAGTCACTACGATTTTATCTTTCCATTCGTTCTCTGAGGACTTGATCCGATCCTTAATAAGCTTTATTTCATAGTCGTTGCCAAAAATATATTTCGCATGTTTTACTCCTTTTGCCAGATCCTCATTCTTCACCTGTGTCAGAATAAAGCCCGGGTCAAAAGCGTATTCAATTCTTTGTGTGATACATTGATCTATAAATGACATGGAGCCTTCGGCGCCGGACGGACCTACAAGTATAAGATCACCTCTCTTTGCAATACTGTTTAGTTTTAAATCCTTAATATGGTCTGATGCTCCATAAAAATATCCCCAGATTTGATTATTTGTCGCGTCAGTCATCGCAAATCCGGTAGATGAATGCTCAACTTCTTTTATGGAAACTTTTGAACAGTCTATTCCTAGCTCTTCAAGTTTTTTCCTGTATTCTTCAAAATCCGATCCTGCTACGGAGAAAAGTGTGTGCGGAGTTTTAAGAAGGCCCATTGAGTAGGAAACATTTCCAGCGGTTCCTCCTCTTCTCTTCGCAAATTTATTAACTATGAATGAGAGATTTATTTGATGAGACTGCGATGGAAGTACGTGGTCTTTGAACTCTCCGGGAAAGTTCATTATGTAGTCAAAGGCAATAGTCCCCGTTATGACAATCATTATGTGTTTATCTTGAGTAGCCGAAAGTGCTTGCACTGAGGTCTGCAAAGCAGACCGATGTGCTGAGGATGTGAGTCGAACACATATAGCCTGTTCTTCAGACAGGTGCCTTGACCACCTTGGCTACCTCAGCATTGTGGACGATGAGGGGCTCGAACCCCCGACATTCGCAGTGTAAATGCGACGCTCTACCAACTGAGCTAATCGTCCGATTTCGCAAAGCGAAATAACAAATAACTTCTAACTGCTGACTTCTAATCCCTTTAGCTGTTAGAGCTTAGTCGTTAGTTGTTGCGCTTTAGCGCTGTGCGGATGAGAGGAGTCGAACCTCCACGCTTTTTAAGGGCACAGCCACCTCAAGGCTGCGTGTATACCATTTCACCACATCCGCGCGTTTATTATTCTACCAAAACTAAAGCTAAATTAAAAGGAATTATGGATGATCTGGATCTGGTATGCTTGGGTGAGGATGTAGCCCTGCAGCTTTATAACGCTCTCCTAAAAGTTCCATCTTCTCGAGTGCCTGATCCAATCTCCCATCGGGTTCTTGTCGTCGATCTTCATCCTTCTTAGGTTTAACTTCTGGATTGTATACCTTTATTTCGTCACGGTTCCCTATATATTCTTCCTCGTCTCTTGTGTGGGTTTCAACCCTAATCCATAAAACATCCCCAGTAGGATGTCCCACTGTAGGCTCACCGAATTCAGCCGTAACACGACCCACATAGGGCCTTCCTGTCTCATTTCTTGTTCCCAATTCAATGTATGGGGTAGAATTTCTACCGGGCTTAATGATTGGATGGGAATATTTCCAGCTTACTGGCATATAGTCAATTTGACCATAGTCCCAAATTAAGCCTGTTGCTTCGCCTATTACCTCCCTTTCTAAGACTTTTCTTTCAAATTGCTCCCTATTAAGTCTTCGTTGATCCAATACAGCTTGTGTGCTTGAGGGGTAAGGCAGGGGTTGTTCTGGAGTTCTTCTAGTACTCACAAGCTAGAATTATATTGCTGTGACAATCTATTGTCAATAGCGAAGTGCCGCGGAGAGGAGTCGAACCTCCACATCCTTGCGGATACAGCGTTCTGAACACTGCGTGTATACCATTTCACCACCGCGGCGCTTCCCTATTTTACCACCTTTTCCGAGATTTTGACAAAACCTCAATAACTTCCTGGTCGCTTACCTGTTCGAAATCCAGATAGTAAAATCCAATTGAAAAAAGACTTGGGAAAGAAATACACTCCACGGCTTCAATTTTTCCCCTCATACTTTCTGCTGTTTTTCTGTCGCAAACTGGGGCTGCAAAAATTATCTTACCTGCTTTGAGTTTTTTTATTGCTTCTATTGCCGCATGGGCCGTGACGCCTGTTGCCAGTCCGTCGTCAACAATTATTACTGTTTTTCCAGACAGTTTTGGTAATTTCTTTCCATTTCTATAAAGCTTTACCCTTCTGTTAACTTCTTCTTCTTGAAGTTTAATTAAAACATCCAGTTGGTCTTTCTTCAGGCCTACGTCTGAAGCGTTTTTCTTATCCAAAAAATTTGCTCCTTCGGATACTGCGCCTATTCCGTACTCAGGCATAGAAGGAGCTCCTATTTTTCGTGAGACTATTACATCAAGGGGGGCTTTCAGTATTTTTGCAACTTCATAGGCCACGATTACTCCCCCTCTTGGCAAAGCAAGAATTACGGGTTTTTCATTACCATATTTTTTAAGCAGGTTTCCTAATTTCTTTCCTGCGTCTTTTCTGTTTTTAAACAAGTTGGTGTTAGACTACTAAAGCAGGAGTATTTTTTCAAGTTTTTCTTGTCACAAGAGGCTAATTCTGATAAGATAAAAGGGCATTGCCGGTTCGTCTAATGGCTCCGCAAGACGGAGTAAATAGGACAACTTGTCCCGCCAGCCCCGTATGCGGGGTAAACGGGACTGACTTTGAAAAATGGTTTATGTTTATATTCTCAAAAGTCTTAAGGATGGCAAGTATTATATAGGAATAACAAGTAATTTAAGACAAAGACTGACTAAACACAACAGCGGTAAGGTGGTTTCAACCAAAAGTAGAATACCGTTTATTTTAGTCAAATTTGAAAAATTTAATAATTATTTAGAGGCAAGGGTCAGGGAAAAAGAATTAAAATTGTATAAAGGAGGGTATAAATTTAAAGAGCTCCTAGAAGGAGCTGGGAGATCGTCTAATGGTAGGACGTAAGACTTTGGATCTTACTATCTAGGTTCGAATCCTAGTCTCCCAGCCTTTTCTAGGATAATCTATTTTGCTTGTCCCGAAGAAAGCGGGAGTTCGACTTGTCCCGACTAGCCCCGTATGCGGGGTAAACGGGAATCCAAGACCGGCAGCACTAAAATTAAGTGAAGATTTTGGCCATCGTGCAGCGGGCGCTGCCTCCATCCACGATTTCTATAGTGTCGATTTTAACGGGAACAATTTGTCCATTTCTTTCGAGAACACCCATTTGTTTTTTGCTGAAAAACGTTGTCTTGGCTTGTCTGATCGTTGAAGCCGAAATAATCTGGGCGAACTATGACCACGGTACTTGTCAGTCGGGATTCAACGTTTCTCATTCTTTTAGGTTATAAACTACGAGGCTTTTATGAGTAACTGCATTATCTCCTTAAGATTTTTTTGACCTCCCGCAGTATTTATGAGTACTACTTTATCATTTTTATTAATATTAACTTTTTCTATCGCTGCATAAGCAACTGCAGATGTAGGTTCTGGAATTATAGATTCTGTCTTAATTATTTCCTTTATTGCTTGAGTTATTTCCGAGTCGGAAACCTCAATTATCTCTCCGCCAGTATCTTCGAGAGCATACATTACCTTGGGCGAAGAATATGATTCCTCAGCTACGATTCCTTCTGCAATAGAGCTAGGAATATCGTTAAGTTTTACAAAATCCTCCTGCTGTTCAAAAGCAGATTTTAGAGGAGAAGCTCCTCTTATCTGGACTCCTAAAAATTTTGGCATTTTAGTAGTAACTCCTAGAAAAGAAAGTTCCTTAAACGCCTTAAAAAGGCCAAAAAGCAGAGTTCCATTGCCGCAAGGCGCAATGATTACATCGGGAACCCCTATCTCCTCAAAAATTTCAAAACCTATAACTTTTATTCCCTCTTCTTTAATTGGGTTTAATCCGGGGGTACAATTCCATCCAGGGAATGGCATATCAATTGCTTTTCTGTAAATTTCTTCATAATTTCCATTAATTTCCTTAACTAGCCCACCATATAAGCCAATCAAGAATCTTTTTCCGACAGAAAGATTTTTGGGGACGTAGCTTGTGTATTTTAGGCCTGCTTTTTGAGCATAGGCAGCAGTTGATATTGCAGCATTCCCAGAAGACACTACGAATATGTTTGAAACTTCCCACTTAAGGGCCATATTTATGGCAAATAAGCTTTCCTTATCTTTAAAAGAACCCGTTGGATTTTTTGATTCGTCTTTTACGTATAGATTGGATAATTCATGCTTAACGCCAAATTTATTTAATTTAATAAGTGGTGTTTTTTGCTCGTTAAAATTGATCTCAAACTCTTCTAGAGGAAATAGATTTTTATATTTTTTAAAAACGTTTTTGTCATTCCCTAGCTTAACATTTTTGTAGTCATAAATAAGAGTAAGATAGCCATAATACTTGCTATGTTTTGGGCAAGTTAATATGTCCCTGTTAAAAGGATATATTGTTTGACACTTGACGCATCTGTAAAACTTTTTCATTAAAAATCAAATTCAACTTCCACTTCGCCCTCATCATCATAGTAAATTTCTAGTACTGGAATATCCACCCCAAGGGCCTCCAATACTCTCCTTACGTCTTCTTGCTGCTCTCTCCATTCTTCATGAAGGACTGTTACTGATATCCCCGCTCCTTCGCGCTTTTTTAGATAAAGAGCTGCATCGAGCGCAGCGCAGGCCGCTGTTTCTCCTCTGCCAGGACTTTTTTTCAGAACGATTTCTTTTGCTCTTTTGTAGGGCTTTTTAAGAATTATTGCGCCGTGTTTATTGGTTTCCGTGTGGCCAGTATCTTGTAGGGAACGTATAATTTCGTCTGCGTCTTCTTGTAGGGTTGACTCCATAATTAGCACATCCGGAGAAAATCCCCTCTCTGAAATCATGCTTTGATATGAGGAAAGATCCAGGTCTTGACTGTGAGCGTTGAGATCATCAACGAAAAGCATTCGTTGTACATCCAAGCCCATCCCAGCCAGAAATGAGGCGACTCTTCCTCCTATTTCTGCTCCTTGCTCGTGTTTTCTCGTTGGCTGTTCATCTGTATAAATATGAGCAGCCTCGACAACTACAGCTGGTCTTTCCATACCAGCTACTAGAGATTGAATATGTTCTAATTTTGCTTCAATTCCTCCCATAATAAATAAAAAATCCGTCCCCTTTAAAAATCTAAACAATTTTTAAAGCGACGGAATTACCGTGGTGCCACGCTTCTTCCTAATTAAAAATCCTTCTGTTTTAGCCTTGACAGAAAGCAAATTAGCTTATTTGTTGCATACTTTCCTTCCGGATTTTTTCTGCAACTGACTCCGGAGCTCTAGGGACGAAGTCCTTTCTCCATCAACGTCAAGAAGATTATATATCATTTTTAGACTATAAGTCAAATTCTAGGTTTAGATTTTAAACTACATTTTTTCGGATGGAGATGGAGATATTAAAAAAGAAGTAGAAGAAAAAGTAAAAGAACCAAGGTTAATTCCTGTTCTCCAGACCTAATGCCGCTCGGTAATCCAATTGTTTTTCTAGAAATATTTTGGTAATATGCTAATCCTATGGAGAGAGCGCTTGCCGCAGTAATAATTATTTTGGTTTTGGTCGGTATAGGATTTCTTATTCTTAGAGAAAGACAATCCACGACAAATACCACGGACGACTTTGCTTTACAGACTGTTACCCCCTCCCCTCGCCCGGAAAGTCCTACTCTTAAAATCGAAGATCTTAAAGTAGGAACTGGCGCTGCGGTTAAAGAGGGAGACACTATAACCATTCATTATCAGGGTGCTCTGTCAAGCGGTCAGGTATTTGACAGTTCTTACAAAAGAGGAACTCCTTTTGAGACTGAAATCGGCGTAGGCAGGGTTATTGAAGGATGGGATAGGGGGGTCTTAGGAATGAAAGTAGGAGGAAAAAGAAGACTAATTGTTCCGCCTAGTCTTGCATATGGGACATCAGGAGTAACTGGGGTTATTCCGCCGAACGCTACTTTAATGTTTGAGCTTGAACTTTTGGCAATAAAGGAAAAAGAGTTGTCGCCGACTCCTACTGAAGAAGAATCAGAATCACCTACTCCTACCCCGCAAGAAGAAAACTAGCTTTTTTGCTACAATCAATAAGACTAGTGAAAATAATATTTTTCGAAGTACAGGATTGGGAAAAGGATGCTCTTTCCGGAAAGTTCCCCGATGCGGAGCTCGTATCAGATCTTTTGTCTGCTAAGAATTCATCAGAGTACTCCGAGCTTGAGGTAATTTCTACATTTGTTTACTCCGCCCTTACAGAGGAAGTTCTAAAGACGTTTCTAAGTCTTAAGCATATCGCTACCCGTTCATCAGGTTTTGATCATATTGATCTTGATTACTGTAAGAACCATGGGATTAGCGTATCTAACATCCCAGAATACGGAAGCAATACCGTAGCAGAGCATACTTTCGCTTTGATTCTTTCTCTTACCAGGAAAATCTACAAATCCGTAGACCAGGTAAAAAATCTCAACTTTGAACATAAGGAGCTTACGGGAATTGATATTCATGGTAAAACATTAGGAATAGTCGGGCTTGGAAAAATAGGAATTAATGTTTTGCGTATTGCCAATTCTTTTGGAATGAAAGTTATTGTTCACACGACTTTGGAAGATGAAAATTTGAAAAAAAAGTTTAATTTTGAATATACGGATCTGGGAGAGCTTCTTAGGAAATCCGATATCGTAACTCTTCATGTTCCCCTAAACCCTGACACAAAACATATGATAAATAAAGAAAACATAACTAGCTTTAAAAAAGGAAGCTATCTTATCAATACTGCGAGAGGAGGGCTGATTGAGACCGAGGCGATTCTTCTAGGGCTTAGTAATGGAATACTTGAAGGGGTTGGATTAGATGTATTGGAGAATGAGCGTGAGCTTAATGAAGAAATAAGCGTTTTGACTTCCCCCAACCACGCGACAGATCTTAAAAATGTGATGATGAACCACGTGCTTATAAATCATCCGAAGGTTCTTATTACCCCTCATAATGCCTTTAACAGTAAAGAGGCCCTGTCTCGCATAACTGAAACCACGATTCAAAATGTAGAAGGTTTTTTAAAAGGACATCCAATAAACATAGTCTCCCAAAATGCTTAGAAAGCTTTTTCCGATTTCCCTTCTCGCAGTTTTGTTCGTAGTCTTTTATTTTTTCTACGCGCGTAGTGGTGAGGTTCAAGAAAAGATTACATCGCCTGTCCCTCTTTTTTTGACCCTTCTTGAGAACAGGCAAGTTTCCACGCTTGATATATGGTCACCCTCAAGGGGTGGTGTTCTATCGTTTTCGTCGGGAAAGCCAGAGATATCAGCACAAGGAGCACTTGTTTACGATCTGACAGAAGACGAAATAGTTTATGAAAAAGACTCTGACGCGCGTTACCCCATGGCATCTCTTACGAAAATTATGACAGCAATAGTAGCTCTAGAGCATAAAAAAGAAAACGATAGGTATTATGTATATGATTCAGATATAGTCGGAGAAAATAGCATGGGGCTGACTAGTGGAGAAGTTATGCATCTAGAGGAGCTTTTGTACGGGCTTATACTTCCTTCGGGAAATGACGCTGCAGAGGCTTTGGCCTCTAATTACGAAGGAGGTAGAAACGCATTCATAGATGCGATGAATGAAAAAGCCGAGGCGCTTGGACTTACAAATACCCATTTTACCAATCCGTCCGGGCTTGAAGGAGACGGCGCGCAGTATACAACAGCAAAGGACCTTCTTATAATAACGCGCTACGGCCTATCAAATCTTTCTCTTTTTGGAAAAGTTGTAGCGACAGTCGAAAAAGAAATTCCGGGAAATTCAGACCATAAATACTTCTATCTGTATAACGATACGAACCTCTTGACAAGTTACCCTGGAGTAAAAGGAGTGAAAACCGGATATACGCCTGAGGCAGGACTTTGCCTAGTTACCTATATTGATTACGGAGGGCATCAGATTATAGGTGTGCTTCTCGGAAGTCAGAATAGACGGCAGGAGATGAAAGATTTACTAGATTATTCTCTTAGGCTTGCGGGGGTTGAACCCCCTCCTCACAACTAGGCGACTTCGACATGTCGATCCACATGAGGAATCCGGAGGCGTCCCGTCATTGTGCTTTCGTATACGTCTGTTTGCACGCGTGCTCTTCCAATTTCTCTTAGCATTTGCGCAGCTTCTGTCCTGAGGGCCTCTTCCTTTCCTTCTAGAGTGGTTGGTAGATCTCCGTCCGGAAAAATCCTACTAAGAAGTAACGGTTTAAGAAGTTTGGGACCAGAAGGACTACCGTTAAAAAAATCCGGCACTCTTACTACGGAACGATGAATCCTAATGCCTCTCTCTACGGCAAGCCTTACTAGCTCCGCTCCCTCTAGGTATTGAGGAAATCTTCTTGCAAAAAAACGCCACTGTCGTTGTCTAACTTGACCTGCGTCTGTTTCGCCGTCCGGAAAAAGGTAGAAATGGACCAAAACAAATAGCGCTGAGGCCGCTTGCTGACGGTTTTTATAACTATCTGGTTTTGGCTGTAAATCTTTCATTCTAAAACAAGCTGGATTATAGCATAAAGATGCCTATAGTTGATACCCACGCCTATCTAATGTAAAATAGGAGTGCGCCGCGGTGGTGGAATGGTAGACACGAAGGCCTTAAGAGCCTTTACCCTAACGGGTGTGGAGGTTCGACTCCTCTTCGCGGTACTGCAAAGCAGTACTTTGATTTTCGATGTATATCGTTTACATTCTGAAAAGTTTAAAAAGTCCAAAGAAGACATACGTTGGGCTTACCATTAAGGATGTAAAGAGTAGGTTAAAAGAACATAATAGTGGCTTATCGACATACACAAAGAGTAATAAGCCTTGGGAGCTGATATACTTTGAAAGTTTTTATTGTGAGCTTTGCGCAGGTAAAAGAGAACTATTTCTAAAGTCTGGAATTGGCTATAGATTCAGGAGATTGATTCTTGATAATTATTCCAAACTGAAATAGAATTCTTCTTTGAAGAACGGGGACTAGCTCAGTTGGCTAGAGCGCGCGGTTTGGGACCGTGAGGTCGGAGGTTCGAGTCCTCTGTCCCCGACACTTCGACAAGCGAAAAATAATATGACTGAAGTAAAAGATTCGCAAGCAGTAGCGGTTCGGGAGGCTGTGGAGGTTGACAGGGTTACTCTAAGAAGACTAGCCGCAGGTGAAGTAGCAGAAGCTTATCAATTAGACTACTTTAGGGAGTATCCAGTAACAAAACATGGAAAGCCGTCAGGAGATGAAAGGGCAAGAGCTTGGCAAAAAGCTGAGACGGACTTTCCTCAATTTGCGGAACGCATAACCACATTAGGCCGTTTTATTCCGGGGTCACAGGAGGCAAGAGCTGTGTCCGATTATCACCTGAAGCATACGTTCGAAGAGGTAGTTAATCCTCTAGCAAGGGAGTTTCTTATAAACATTGTGATGATCGGGCTTGGTTCTGGAGTGAGTTCTTTTGCAGCCCGTGACCATTTTATTGAAAAAGGGGAAGGTATGGTAAGAAGAGTATCAGATAGCTTAGGTGAGAAGGGGTTAAATTTGTCTTCTCTTACCCCAACCGATGTTGCAGAAGCTTATCTTGCTGGCCGTCTTTGATCTCCTACTGTTTTTAAGGTAAAATAATAATCGCTGCGGGATTAGTTGATCGGCTCAACATTTGCTTTCCAAGCAAAAAAGAGGGGTTCGACTCCCCTATCCCGCTCAAAGAGAATTTTTTAGAACGAAAGTTCTAGGAAATTCTTTTTTTGATGGTAGTCGAACCTGCCGGACGAACATTAGTTCGGAGGCGGGGTCGCGAGGCTGCGGAGCAGAACTTGTGACTTCGACTCCCCTATCACGCTCTGGATTCGACAGGCTCACCATTCGCGTGAGACTAACGAATTATAGTTTGGGGGAGGAGAAGTTTATACTGAGTGAAATCGAAGTAACTCCCCTATCCCGCTCAAATTATTCGAGGTTTCGCATCGCTTTGTAGATAATAATTACAACAGACAGGAAGGGAACTGCGAGAAGCGCTCCCAAGACTCCCATCGTCTTCGCCCCGATAAGAATAGTTGTTATAACTATAATCGGGTTAAGGCCGACGGCTTTTTGCATTATTTTAGGTACAAGAAGATTATTTTCTGCGAGCTGAATTCCTATATAAGCCAGAACTGTAATACCTGCCAGCGTTGGAGATATTGAAAAAGCCACTATAACTGCAGGGATAGCTGCGATAATAGGTCCCATGGTGGGTACTATTTCAAGAATTCCCGCAAGGAGCGCCAGTGGAAGCGCGAATGGGATTCCAAGCACGGTGAGAGTAAGCCATGTAATTCCCCCTACAGCAAAAGATAGAAAGACTTGTCCTCGAAGCCATGCTCCAAGCTTCTCTTCGATTTGTGCGATTACCCTGGCTACTGCAGGTTCTAAATTCCTTGGGAAGAATGCTATGGCGAAGCGATCCAGCTTATCATGATAAACAAGAAGGTAGAAGCTGACTATAAGAATTGTGATAATCGAGAAAACTCCTCCGAATATTTTGCCGGTAACCGCAAAAGCATTTTGTGTAAGACCGGTGAATGAACCGTTAAGATAACTGTTTATACGCGTCAGATTGATATCTATTCCCAGAACTTCTGAAGACTGCTTAACATACAACGGAAGATTCTCAAAAAGTGCCTGAATTTGAGATACGAAGAATGGAAGAAGTGGTAAAATAAGGAGAACTACGAATGCTAGGACCAGCAGATATGGAACCGTGATCGCAATAATTTTGGGCACTTTTCTTGCCATCAAATACTTTGCAGCAGGATAGAGGGATGCCATGAGAACGTAGGCTATAAATACCGCAATAAGAATATCTTTTACCTCCCAGAGGAAAATTCCCAACCCCAGGAGAAGGATCGCCGCTATAAATTGATTTTGAAGAACGTAATTAAACAATGGGTTATACACTTAATTTAGTATATCAAAAGTCAAATAGCAAGAGAGGATTGGAAAGGGGAATTGCGACCCTGGAGGGAATCGAACCCCCAACCTGGTGCTTAGAACGCACTCGCTCTATCCGTTGAGCTACAGGGCCTAAAACAATTTTCAATTCTTAATTTTCAATTTTCAATGAAAACCAGGAACTATAGTTGTATTTTACCTTGAAACAGGTCTAAAATCAAACTTGATATGCTATACTTTCCGAGATGAAGATTGCTATTTTAGGAGGAAGCTTTGATCCTCCTCACACAGGTCACTTAAAGATCGCGGAAGAAGTTTTGAAAAAGCGTCCGGACATTGATAAATTCCTTTTTATCCCCGTATATAAACATCCATGGACGGAGGTAATTGCATCTTCCAAAGCTAGAATAGCAATGCTTAGGTCCATCTTGCAGGATAAAACAGACGTTTCGGATATTGAAATAAAAAACAAAACAGTACGAACGATTGACAGTTTGAAAATATTGAAAAAAGAACTCGGTGCCGACCTTTTCTGGATAATTGGATCCGATATTCTATATGAACTTTACAGGTGGAAGGATCCTGAAAAACTTACACATTTTGCTACTTTTTTGGTTTATCCTAGGCCGGGATATCCAATTCTCCAAAAATTGCCTAAAGGTTTTGAACGACTTGAGACTAACTCGCAATTTGATATTTCATCAACTGAAATCAGAAAGCTTTTGAAGGAACGAAAGTCTATAAAAAATTTTGTTCCGCCGGAGGTGGAAGAGTATATAATTAAACATAAGTTATATGGGCGATAGTTTGCTTTCCATAAATCCCGAAGAACAGATTAAAAAAATAACAAGTTTTATAAAAGATACACTAGGCATGCAAAATAAGCAAAATGTGGTTTTGGGATTGTCAGGTGGGGTAGATTCATCTGTTAGCCTAAATCTCCTCGCTCGCGTGCTCGGTCCTGATAATATTCACCCGGTTAGTCTCCCATATTTTGAAGATAAGTCACTTGACACGGAAGAGGCTTTGAAAGGAGCGGGTATTCCAAGCAATTACTTAACAAGTCTTTCAATAAAGCAAATGGCGGACAAAATTATCGGAGAATTAAAAATTCCAGAGGAAGACACATTAAGACGCGGAAATGTTATGACAAGAGTCCGAATGACGGTTCTGTATGATATGGCGAAAAAACTTGACGCATTAGTGTGCGGAACCGAAAACAGATCCGAAAAACTGCTTGGCTACTATACAAGGTTTGGTGATGAGGCTTCGGATTTCGAGCCAATTTTACATCTTTATAAAACTCAAGTTTATGAACTTGCGAAGTATTTAAGCGTGCCGGTTTCAATAATTAACAAACCTCCCTCTGCCAATCTTTGGGAAAATCAAACAGACGAGGGAGAATTTGGATTTTCTTATAAGGAAGCAGATCCGGTTCTCTACTTATATTTTAATGAGAAGAAAAGTTTGGAGGAAATTGAAAAATTAGGATTTGCTAATGCGAAAAAAATTATCGAGTTTGCCAAGAACAATTCCTATAAACACCACACCCCCTACAAGACTTGACTTGTTTTTCTTCTTAAGAATTCTACTGTGCCTTTATTAAATTTGCCCTCTGGAAAAAAAATCGGGAAAACAGGATTACCTCTTTGAATGTCTTCCCTATCTGACTCCGCTCCAACAAAAACAAACTGAACATCGTACCCGTTATTATGCAATTCCTCTGCCGTTGCGAGGTCTGATTTACTGTCGCCTACAGCGACAAATCTTTCTGATTTAAATCCCTTTGCTTCAAGCCAAGCTATTGCTTTTCTTGCCGCAAAATCCTTGCCAACTTTTTTGTTTTGTATATCTGTTGCAATTGTAGTAGGGTCTATCTCTAAAATTTTATCGAGTCCTCTTTTTTTCAAAATTTCACCCAAAACTTCTACTAATCTTATCTGATCTCTCTCAAACGCTTCTAGACTCAATTCTCCCTCATATCTCCTATCGTTAACCTCATTCATTTCGACAGAAATCATAGTATGTTTAGTTCTATCAAAAAACATAGTTTTAGGAAATCTTTCTTCCACAACAAGCCTAACTTCGTCTTGTAAATCTTGGGGGACAGATATAGAGTCATCTCTGTGCTCATGCATTAGTCCGTCCTCATCTAGGGTTAGCCAGGTTCCGCCCTTTTCTCCAACGACAAACAAGTTCGCAAGCGATGAGTTATCCTTAAGATTGTGTGCATGGATAAGTCTTGCTATTATTCTAGTTTGAATCCAAGATATGGATCTTCCGGTATTTAAAATTACAGGTTCTCCCTGCGAAAGACGTCTGGCAATATCTTCCATTATTTCTCTGTCAAACTGACGGGAGTCAGGAACGGTTATCACTCCATCTACATCAAAAAAATATACTTCATCGACAACTCCTTCGCCAAGCCTTTCTTTCATGTGCTGCATTATAGGGTAATTGTGACTTATATTTCAAATAACGTCAATTCCAAATATCTACATCAAGGTTTAAAAAGATGATATAATTTAGGCATGGTGGATGTAGCCCTGCCTGCCGGCAGGCAGGTCAGTGTAGAGCATTGAAAACCGAATATTGCGTTTACATCTTAAGAAGCATAAAGGACGGTAAGTTTTATACGGGATTTACTGATAATATAAATCGAAGGCTTGCTCAACATGATAAGGGTAATATTTCGACTAAGTCCACATTAAATAGAGGACCGTTTGAAATGATACATGTAGAAGTGGTTAATAGTAGGTTAGAAGCAAGGACTTTAGAAAAATACTTTAAAAGTGGGTCAGGAAGAGAAGTTAGAGACGAGATTTATGCAAACATGGTGGATGTAGCTCAGTGGTAGAGCACCTGGTTGTGGTCCAGGCGGCCGCGGGTTCGATCCCCGTCATCCACCCATTCGACAAGCTCAGGGTTTGCTGACCCATTTTTTCAAGGTATGCCTTGGCATATTTATATTCTTCTTTGCGATCAGAAAACCTATTATGTTGGTTTAACCTCAAATTTAAAACAGAGGCTTGACTCGCATAAACTAAGAAAAAATCTGGCAACAAAAAAGTTTTCTGATTTTGAACTGGTTTATTCAGAAGATTTTAAAACAAGAAAAGAAGCTGAGCTCAGAGAAGCCCAGCTTAAGAAATGGTCTGCCGCAAAGAAGAAGGCGCTAATAGCAGGTGATAAAACCCTACTAATTAGTCTAAGCAAATCCAGAGCCTTGTTGAAAAGTTGACGGGCACTTAATGGTGAGCCTGTCGAATCCATCCCCGTCATCCACCCCAATTATAAGTTTGACTTTTGACTTAGGATTAGTTAGGGAAGAATAAGCGGAGAATGTGTGGTGCAAAAATAAGTAAGCCAATAGCAATTGAGCCTGATGCAACTATAAGCACCATTCCAGCGGATACGTCCTTTGCAAATTTTGCTTCCTCTCTGTAATCTTTTGTAACCAAATCTATAACCTCTTCAATTGCAGTATTGATCATTTCTGCCGATATGACGAGTAGAATGATCATGCTAACAACAGCGATTTCGATAAAGGTCATTTTAAGAATAAAACTGGAGGATAAAACAATAATTGCAATAATAAAATGAATACGGATATTGCGATTGTATTTTGTGGCTATTTTTATGCCCTCCATAGCAAATTTAAATGACTGGAAAAGCGAATGTCTTTTAGTTATCATTTTTTGTTACTTTTATACAGCCGCTTAACTATTATTATCTTCTCAAAAAGGATAGCAGAAACAAACCATAGAAATCCAGCAACGTAACCCCCAACAACATCGCTAGGATAGTGTACGCCTAAATAGATCCTGCTTAAACCGATAAATCCAATTATGATTACAGACAGAATGGAAATTATAAATGTTATTTTTACATTTCTTGTTTCTCTAAAGATAAAATAAGATAAAGCGGCAAAAAACACAAAACTATTCATTGCGTGACCCGATGGAAAGCTTAATGTGTTCTCATGGATAAGGGGAAACTCATTCGGACGGGGTCTTTGATATATATACTTTAATATTAAGTTCAATAATACACCTGAATATAAAATAACCGTGTAGATTACAGCGTCCTTTTTTCGAATTGTACCGATATAGAAAATCATAATCAGTGACAAGACGAATAAGGTAACGGCGTTTCCCAGAAATGTAAAATGCATCATTATAGATGTAACAGACGGGCTTCTAAAACTATAGATAAAATTGGTTAATGCCCGGTCTATTTGAAGGATATCTTTATCAAGGACCTCATGCCCAATTTTTAAAAATAAATATAGCGAGGCTAGGCTTATTAAGACGCTAAGAATAATTTCTAAAGATAAAACAAAAGCAAGCTTTGAGTTAAGTGAGAATTTAATAAATAGTTTTAGTTGTTTCATCTAGTCCTATCTATTTTAGTATATCAGTGATTTGCAGGTAGGTTTTCTTGGATCTAGCCCCCGTCATCCACCCCAAGTTTTTAGCCTCAGTTTTTACTACCTCATATTACAAGGTTTGAACCTTTGATATAATTATCCTTATGAAAGTTTTAATTTTTGGTCCTTCGGGTGCAGGAAAAACTCATTTATCGGAAAGGTTAAAAAAACAAGGATTAAATTCGATTGACGCAGACACCATCGAAAACTTATCCTCGTGGTTTGACGGTAGTGGAAATAAAGTAAACTATCCTGAAGATGCTGACGCTGAGTTTTTAGACAACCACTCCTTTCTTTGGGACAAAGACTATTTAAGCAAATATCTAGCTGCTCATCCAGATATATACTTACTAGGGGCTTCGGGAAACATTTTTGAAATGTTTGATTTATTTGACAAAGTTTACTACCTAGATGTTCCCGACGATGTTCAAAATGAAAGATTGCAACACGAGTCGAGAGAAAATCCTATGGGCAATACTGAGTATCAAAGACAAAATGCTATTTCTTGGGGAAATGAGTTGAAGCAGAAAGCGAAAAACTTAAAAATTACTTTTATTGACGCAACCAAAAATACTGAGGACATTTATCAAGAACTTATAAAATAGCAAATGATGTTCTATAAAACTCTATTTCTTCCAGTTGGAGCGTGCTGCAATAAGTCCGAACACCATTCGGTAGATGACTCCACTTATTTCTCGTAGAATTTTCTTCCTGCTAATTTTTTAGGCAAAAATGGCAGATTTTCTTTTGGCCCAACGTAATTTTGGCTCCACTTATAATTTT